>Ga0210043_1000768_pt1 | contig 32399 bp, 50 predicted proteins | sample CryGeymet201501t_FD_183990 | JGI IMG/M metagenome (GOLD analysis project Ga0210043, IMG submission 183990) | Groundwater microbial communities from Crystal Geyser aquifers in Utah, USA - Crystal Geyser metaG 2015-01t (SPAdes) (version 2) | ecosystem: Environmental > Aquatic > Deep subsurface >... | reverse complement strand
GTAATTCGCTTGGCTTTTTCGGCTGCGTCCTCGCGGTCCAGGTTGTCCAGTCGCATAATAGCGTCGGTTTTACTCTCGGTGCCCTGGTCTAGGCGCTTGCCTACGTTCTCGATCTGCTCTGCGTCGTCAATAGGTAAGCCGTCTGCCCATGTGATATTAGGGACCTCAGGCTCGCTAGGTAGCTTTTTACCCATAACCTGGTAGCCGTGGGCTTTAGCCAGCAGCTGCGCAGTGTATAGTGCCTCTTTTAGGCCCTGGTCGTAGTAGAGTTTTTTACGGTTAATTTTAGCGATCGTGCGCATAAGTCGTAATTTAAGTGCGCGGCCACTCTCAGCAGCGCCCTGTTTGTCCATACCGAATACGGCGGGGCTGGTTTCGCTGGTCATGTATAGGAATTCTATTAGCTTGTCGATCTGCTTAAAGCTGTTATCTAGGCTAGCGTCCCAGGTAATGTACTCAGGTTTAGCAGGCTTGCTGCCCATTTCGTTATCAGGAATAGTAAACAGCTGCAGCTTGTCCTTGCGTATATTGCCCTGCTCGTCGAGCACGCCCTCAGGTAGCGCGAGTATAGGGTCGCTGTGCTTGTCCAGGATATTTTCGTTTTTAGTCATGCGGTTATTTACCGCGTACATTAGGGCCTCGATGTCGTGGTAGTCAGATACACCGAAGTAATCGCCAGCACGCCAGTTAGGCACGTGGATAATTAGGCTGCGGTCTATGCCCGTTTCCTCTACGTCTTTAAGCTCTGGGTTGTATAGGCTAAGTGGTGCCTTGCGGTAGAGGCTTTTGTCGCGGTATTCCCACAGCTCATTTTCAATCTTGCCAGGGTAGTGCCGTTCGATACGGATATACTCGTCTTTATTTATCGTTACCAAAAAAGCGAGCTCTTTATATTTCGGCTCGGCTCGCCAGTTCCCGCTGTTTATCATAGGGAAGTAAATAGCTGGGGTAATGTCCTCTATAAATACGGTGCTTACGGTGTCGCCTGGGTTTTTCGGACCGCTGCGGACCTTAAAAATAGCGTCGCCTCGGGCACTGTTTTTTAGGGCACTCTCGTATAGCTGCGTGTGTAGCCCGTTCTCAAAGGCCAGGGCGTTTAGCCAGTCGCTCATTTCCTTAGTGCTGCCGCTAAGTTTAATAGGCTCGCCAGCCAGCATATCAGCGCTAACTTTACTAATTAGGCCCGCAAAGTTTACCGCTACGTATTTTAATTTGGCGTAGTTTTGTGTGTATTGCAGGCTATTTATCTCAATACTAAAGGCCTCGAAGTGCTTACCGTCAAATAATTTGTCGTATTTGCTGTAGGCGTTTATTCGGGCCTGTGCGTTTTTGTAAGGGAATACTATAGCCTTATCGTCCATACCATAATTGTAGCACTAATGCTTATAAAATTATGCTACTACATTCCTGCAGGTTTTTGGGTATAGCCACGAGGGCGGCGGCGCATTGCTGCGTCGGCTGCGCTCATGTAGCTATCGAACATATCGTCGTGATCGCCTTGCGGGAATTCCACGAGCTCGTCGTAAAAAGCCTGGTACAGTGGGTGGTCTTTTCGCAGGTGGACCATACCACCACTAAATAGCGCAGCGTGCACGATAGCGCGGGCCCTTTTGCTCTGGGCTGGGCGGTACGGTTTTATAGGTGGGTAGAGGCCCTGGGTGGCGGCTGTGTTTTTCACTAGGCGCAGTAGGCCGCTCTGGTAGGCGATCGCCTCTATACGCAGCTTGCCGTGCTGCCATTCCAGGTAATTTTCGATAATTTCGCTAACCTGTTTCATAGGGTCGGCCTCTCTCATTCGCAGCATATCGAGCTGGACCACGTGGCCTGCAGGACCGCCTGGGCAAATGGGGCACTGTTTCGTTACGCCCACTGTCGCCATAGTCCACCAGTCGGCCGTCTGCTTTTCACTAATAGCAGGGTCTACACTGCCGCTAATAACGCTAAAGTGGTGGCTTAGCCAGTTATCGAGCACGAGGTGGTCCGCGAGCTGTGTACGCTGCTGCCAGGCCATAAGGTGCGCCCCCAGGTTGTAGTCCTTTTCCAGCCATTCGGTCTGTATGATCTGCTGGCCCTCGGCTAGTGGTTTGTTTTGTATTTCCTGGGCAAATGCCACAGCGCCAATATAGTTAGGGTTATTAGGGTCGTCCCTCCAGGCTAGTATTTCCTCCACTGGGTAAAGCTCAGGCCATAGGCTCTGGCCGTCCTCTTTAATACCGCTATATAAAAACGTAGTCCAGCTACTAAATTCCTTTTCTTTTGATACGATCGCGCTAAGCAGGCTACGCTTGTGCAGCATGGTACCGATAAGAATACAGCGGCCTATTTGTCGGTCGATCGCAGGCAGGGCGGCACGTACTAGCCAGCGGCGCAGCTTTTCGCGGCGCTCCTTGCTCTGCACGGCCTCGTCATTCTCCAGGTCGTCGCATATCATAAGCTGCACGCGGAAGTTTTTAAACTTTAAGCCACGTACCTTTTGGCCAGCGCCCAGGGCCATAATTTTGCACTCTTTTACGCGGCCCTTGTCGTCGGTCCCCATTACTATAATTTCGTCCTCGGACCACTGGGACCCCATAACGTCGCCGTAAAGCCATTTAATTACGGTATTTTCCTCGAGCTCGTCCTTTAGGCTGGCGAGGTGCAGGACCGCCTGGCTCCAGGTATCGCCAATAAGCAGGCTAAAGCGGCTGGTAGCGTTCAGGGTGCGCCAGGCTAGGTAAACTACAGAGGTGGTAGTGCTCTTAGCAAAGCCACGAGGTGCTGCGCCGCCTACGTGTCCGCGGGTCGTCGTGTACAGCTCCAGTATTTCGAGGTGGAAGTCTGGCGGGTAGGTAGGGACGTGCTCGTGGAATAGCATAGCAAAAGCGGGCACGTTCTCTGGCTTAGCAAAATAACGGCGTAGGTAGGTTTTAGCCTGCTGCTCGCCGTAGGTGTCTACAATGTCCTGGAATATCTTAGGGACCGCCACGGGCTAGGCCTCCACGTCCACCACCGTAGCCTGCTGCGGGCTTTTGGCGCGTTTTACCCCGTGCTTAAAGTGCTCAGCCATAGCCGCACTAATTACGTCCTTTTCCTCGTCGTCCAGCGCGTCCTTGTCTATAGGGTCCACGTACAGGTGCGCCTTAGGTCCGAATTCTTTAAACTTTTTACGCTCCATGTATTTTAGTGCAAATTCAGGGTCGCGCCGCAGGTTCTCTACGATCGTTTTGCGGGCCAATAAAAACGGGTTTTGCTTTAGGGCGGTTTTCCACTCTAAAAAATCAGGGTTAGCTTTTTGGTGGTTATACAATGTAGCGGGACTAATGCCAGCCAGGGCGCAGGCCTCGGTATCGTCGCAGCCTAGCAAAAATGCCTCACGTAAAACAGCCAGCACCTCCTCTGTTATCGCGCTAGGTCGGCCGCGATCGTCGCCAGTGCTGGCTTTTTTCTTTACGGGTATCAGGGCGCTAGTAACTACGGCCGTTTTAGCCTCTTTTTTGCCCTTATCTTTTTTAGAGTTAGCCATAAGCTCATTTTAGCATTTAATACGCAGCCTGTGGCGTTTATATGGGGTACGGCGTGCGTGGCTACTATTTCCTACGTGCCACCACTTGCAAAAGTCGCAGCGGTAACTATTTAGGCGCTTGCCTGTTTTAGTTTTACCATGGCGCTTTACGGCCTGGTGGTCCGCGTCGGCTTTAGTGCGGTGCTTATCCTTACCCCTGCAGGCTGTTTCCCAGGTGCCGCCCACTGCAGTTACTCCCCTGGCTGCATTACGTAGCCGCAGGCAGTACAGTGGAATTGCTGCAGCTTGGCGTGGTCCTCGCACCATTTATGGCCGTCAGTGCAGGGCGGGTGCGGGTGGTAGTAGTTACGATCGTTAGGCCCTCCAGCGTCGTAGTGTTTAAAGCGTGGCGAGGTGCCCAGCCAAAAAAATAGCCAGAACATTGCCGCAGCGCCTACAATTACCCCCAGTAAAAACTCCATAGCTTTATTTTACTCCCGTCCATTTTGCCCTAAAAATAAGGCGTTTAAGCACTAGCCAGCAAATAATGCGTGGCGTGTGCGGCATTAGTTTTATTGTTACGTGGCCCCAGGTAATACGCCACTCGGTCATATATACCTTTATGCCGTAGTATTCCAGCTCTGGTATCAGGCGCTGCGCAGCCCACCCTAGCGCGTTCATTTAGCAGCCCTTTTAATCAGGTTTAGCCCAGTGCTGCCAGGTGCTTTATAGTCGATATAGCCCCACTTTTCCACAAGGTGCTTATATAGGCGTCTATTCTCGATCTCGAGCACGCTAGTATCTAAATACATTGCCGCCGCAAGCTCCTCGAAAAACTGCATAAATTGTTTAAATTGGCCGTTACCTTTTACCTCGTTATTTATTGCAATCAGGCCCAGCGTACCGTCCAGGACGCGCATAAGCCCGTCGCAGGTACCAAAAGTAAAGTTTACGAGGTCGTCGCCCATAGCTTGCGCTAGGTGCCACGGTGCCGCCCTAAACTCCTGCGCTGGCTGGACCTTGCCTATACTACCTACAATGCGCAGCTGCTCCATTAGCAGGCTTTTATCTGTTGCGATCATAGGGCAAGCCCCAGCTGCGGACTAGCGAGCTCAAAATCAAAGTCGCGGGCGCTTGGCCAGTATTCTACCTGGTCGCGTTTGCGCATTACGTCGTGGACCGTTACCCGTTTAGGGTCCCGCTGCATTATGCGGTTTTGGTACGTCTGCACGCGGCTAGCTGCCTGCCAGTCGCCCCGTAAAAAGCTCCAGCCCTGCCTAGTAATAAGCCAGGCGGTGCCCTCGTCGTCTACGTGGGTAATCAGGCCAAAATAGCGCAGCTTTTGAAAATTGCCGTATTGGCTAGTGTTTAGCTCGAGGTCCCGCTTGTGTATCTCATTTAGGCCGCCCTGCTCCTTAACTCGTCGCCCAGCTATTGCTAATAGGTCCACGAGTGCGGGGCTCAGGCTGTGCCAGTTCATGCGTAGCGAGCCCTTGCAGCACCTGCAGCGCTTGTCGCCAGGTTGCCAGTTACTACAGCCCTCTGGCTGGTAAAAGTCGCCTGGGTTGCCGTCCTGCGGCACTGCAGCCTTTACTAATTGGTGTGCTACCTCCAGGTGGCGTATAGCTGCCTGGCGATCGTTTAATTTTTCGTAGCAAAATAAGCACTGTTTCATCGTGGCCTAAGCCCTCCCCTCCTTAGTTACTCGGTACGCTGTTTTAGCGGCTTTATATAGTAGCCCAGGGACGAATAGCAGCACTGCCAAAAAGGCGGCAGTGTAATATCCTACCCAGCATACAGCTACCACAAATTTACGGCCGTACTGGCTCGTGCCTTTATCGTAGTTAGCAAATAGCTCGCTAAACATTGTTTTAAATTGGTGTTTTTGTGTTTTGGTAGTTTGTACCATGGCGCTTTTACCCTCTCTTATTTATTTGGTTCGTAGTGCTGTGCACTCCTGGCGGTCCAGTGGGCCGCTTGGGCTGCATATCACGTGGCAAGGCAGTTTATAGGGTCGTGCCCAGGACCCGCATATTAGCGGGCGATCAGCTCGCGGCTGTGGGCCCATGGTGTCATTTTAAGCACTGCAGCGTCTGGCTGCGCTAGTCGCCACTGGTTTGCTACGTCGTAGCTTACGGCGCGGTGTATTAGGGTATTGTCGGCCGTGTTTACTACGTACCAACAATTACAGTTAAATAGCTTGTGGTCGCAGGTTTTTGGTTCGGTTGCTGTAGTTGTCATAGTTTTAATGCCTTTCTATGATCTAATTTGGTTATAACAGTAGTATAACTCGCTTGTGTTATTTCAGTCAAGCCCTTTTTTAAGCAAAATTTTGTAATTATGCTCCTTAGGGCGTAAGTTATCCACAATTACCTCTAGTGCAGGCTTAGGGTCCCCGCCGTCGTAGTCCGTTACCATTACGTAAATATCGCCGCTGCGCTCGGCTCGGTAGGTAAGCATTACGGTTTCGTCGTCCGCAAATACCTCAAAAAGCCCGCTGCGCTCGCGGGTGTAGTGGCTGTATTTAGTGATCTTAGCATTACAGCGGCTCATGGCCGCAGTAAGCATATTGTGCACGAGTAAATTATCCCTAGCCAGGGCGGGGTTTATGCCAGTAGCGGATAGTGCCAGTATTAGCACGATCTACTCCTCGCTAGAGTTTTCCACAGGCTTAGGCGCGTGGCTCATTCGGCGGGCCTGGGACTTGCTTAGCTCGTCGCCTGGCTGCGCTCCGAATACGTACACCCTTTTACCGCCTAGGACCACGTAATTACGCGTAATAGCGCCGTCTACGGTCTGGTAGGCAATACCTTGCTGTACGGTGTGCTTGGCCTCTGTTTTGGGTTCGTTATTGTCCATAAGCATTATTATAGCACTTTTAAAATGGGGTCATATTAGGAATTGTGGCGGGGTCCCGTTCGCTGTGCTCTTTACCGATCTCGTAGCGCACTGCCATTTCCTGGCCTAGCATATACTGGTCTACGATCGCCTGGAATTCGTCAAAGCCTACGGCAAAGTCGGCCCAGTAGCCCTGCTGCCGCAGCTTTTCGAGCATTTTAGCCTGCTCCTCGTAGTGGATATTGGCCCAGTCGCCTTTTAGTCGGACCTTATAATCGTCCTGGCGTATCGTGTTGCCGTCCCTGCGCATAAATAGCTCTACGTCTGGGGCCTTTAGCTCAATAAACAGGCCAGCATATAGCTTTACGGGCTGCGCGAGCTGTATATCAGGCCAGGCACGCGTATTACCCTGCATACGTGCGTGCTTACGGGCCTGCACCTTATTTAAGCCCAGGCCAGCTGCGTAGTCGGTCCGCAGCGGCACGTCGCGGTAGCGTAGGCTTACGTACTGGACCGCCTGCTGGTGCATAACGTCCTCAGTTACCCGCGTTAGGTTTTTGCGGCGTTTAGGGCCTGCGTGGTAATCGTCAAGCGCCATTTTTACGCTCCCCTATATTTATCTGGTCCAGTAATTCGAGCGGTGCGTCCCGCAAAAAGCGGCCTATACTGCTCTCAATGGGCCAGTGTTTAGTTACCTCGTCGCGCTTACCGAGCTCGCTATTATCGTAGCCTGCTGCGTGCTCCATTAGGTGGTGCATACGGGCGCTGCGCAGCACTATGGCTATTTGCTCGTCGCTAGGCATTGGCACGCCGTAATAGCGGGCCTCGTCCTGGACTGTCGGCCGTACCCACTCTACGATCGTGGACCCGTCAGGCATACGGCGGTTTTTGTGTCCTGTGTAGGCCATTATTCCTCAGGCTCCAGCTCTTTTTTGCTTTTCGCTACGTATGGTATGCCAGTGGACCCGTGCACGTAGTTATCCAGTAGAATATCCAAAAAGGTTTTTACGTCCTTGCTGTCCATTAGGATAATTGCGCCGCTGTCGTCGGTCATAAGCTCGATAGCAAATTCGTCCGCAGCGTTTAGCACCTCCTCCTGGCTCATAAGCCCAGGGTTTACCTCGCTCAGCTTTTTAGTGGCTGTTTTGTCGGTCTGGGCCATTATGGCGATCTCTGGGACCACGAGCGGCATACTTAATTTAAATAGCTTGTCGATCTGTCGGCCATTCTCATTAGCGCGGGCTATCATGTGGGGCTTAGTATCAAAAAGCGCCTCGTATTTGCTCTGGCTAAAAATAAATAGCGAGTTATCCACAGCCAGCACCTGGTTAGTGGGGTCGATCTTAAAAGCGAGGTCCTGGGTAAATTGCTGCAGCTTGTCCTTTTGCAGTACAAAGTCCTTGCCGCCCTGGACCGCAGCAGTGGCCTTAAATTGCTTAAACACGTGGAATACTTTACCGCCTGGGGCCACGCAGCGCAGCACCATGCCCTTTAGGCGCTTATAGTCGTGCTCAGCCTCGTTAAATTCGGTAATGTCCTGGCGCTCCTTTTCAATAAGCCACAGGACCGTACTAGCGCGGCGGCTCTCTTGCTTTTCGCTACTAATTTCGAGCACTGCCAGGTCGTCTGCTGCAGCCTCTACGTAATTGCGCACCTGCATACCTGTCGCAGCGCCCATAGCTACGGCGTTAATAATGTCGTAAACAAATAGGGCTAGTATTTTGTGCTTTAGCTCAGGACCGAATTGCACCGAGTATGGCGTAAGGTTTTTGCTAAATACGAATAGCTGCAGGTCGAGCTCGTTTTTAAATGCGTCGGTATTATTGGCCCACTGGAATACGTCCACTGGCTTGAATTTAGGCGCGTGGCTACTGGCCAGTGTATCTACAATGCCCTTAGCGATCGCTCGGCCCTCTGGGCTTAGGTTGTTAATATCGTCCGCAATTTTCTGCACTTTACCGTCGCTACCCTTTACAGATAAGCTAACTTTTGGCTTTTGGTCCATGGCGCTATCTCCTAAAATATCCTTTAAATTTATCCACATTGTGGCGCAGCCGTATTTTGTTTAGGACCTGGCGGCCCAGCCTGGTATTTAACAGGCGTAAGGTGTCCGCGTCGGTCCAGTCGGTTGCTTTATGTTCGTCGTAGTATTCCAGTATGGCCTCGCCGTGGGCTGCTACGATCGCCCGCGTGTCGTCTGCGTCGAATTCCTGCAGGACCTCAGGGCCGTATATTTTAGCCTTAGGGTCGCTGTAGGGGTTTTGCTCGGCCGCCATATTACTGCTGCCTTATCTGGGCCGTGCCATTTACGCTGCTGCTAATGTCCTCGTAGTGCGTAAACACGTCTACCCGCTTAGTGATCTCTACTATGCTATCGTCGCTAATACCGCTCTCTGCTGCAGCCTTGGCGGCCATAGCCTGGGCTAGGTCGTCGTAGGCTCCTAAAATTTGCAGGTCCGCGTCGCTGTCGTCGTCTGGCACTAGCCACAGCTGGTATAAGCCTTTAAAAAATACGTTACTCGGTCGTGCCATTTTTAGGCCCTCCAGGTTTAACGCTTTTGCTTACCTTAGGGCGGCCCTCGGCCTCACGTAGTCGGTCGGCCATTCCCTGCTCGATCTTAAGCACGGCGCTAATAGCCACCTTAAAATCTGCAGCCAGTAGCTCGCTCATTTCCTGCATGCTAATGCCTGGGTGCAGCGCAGCGGTCTGGTCCATATAGCCAATAAGGTATTTAACGCGAGCGGCTTGCTCTGGGCTGTTAAATCGCTGCTTTTTACCACCTGGCAGCACTACGGTTTTGTGGGTGTCTTTAGGTTTGCCCATTTTTAAATCTCCTTGCCCTCTGCGGCGCTAGTTATTTTTAGGTCTGGCTGGTCCTCAAAGTGCAGCCCGCTATCTGTTTTAAGCACTGCCTTAGGTAGGCGCTTGCTTTTTTTGCCAGCCTTGGCGGCCAGCTCGGGGTTTTTCTTAAACTGGCCTACGCTTTTCGCGCCGCCCTTTTTACCCTTGGCCGCCTGCTCGGCCTGGTATGCCTCCAGGCCAATACGGTTTATGCGGGTCTGTTTGGCTTTTTCGCCTCTGGTTAATTCGGTCATACGCTCTATTTACCTCCTAAATGTCGCGGGGGTCGCCCTCGGTGCGGGGGCGATCGTCTATAGTTTGCTGTACAGGGCCCGTAGCGTCGGCTGGTGGTTCATTCGTTACTATATCGTCGTCGCCACCATTCGCTGGGACCGCTCGCGGCGGGTCGGCAGGCTTAGAGTTATCCACAGGCAATATCTCAGCACCTGGGAACATTGCGGCCACCTTTTCCGCGTCGGTCTGGTCTACCTCGGCCTTTAGTTCGTCCTCGCTTTTAAAATAGCTGTCGTCTACCTCTATTTTTACGTCGAGTATATCCTGCAGGACCTCGTAGGCCTTGCGCCATTCGCTATCACTCCACTGCTGCGGGTTGCCAAAGGGTTTACCTGTTACTAGGCGCTTATACCACATTAGGCCCCGTGCATTTAAGTTTACAGCTACTAGCTGCTCGGCTATCCAGTTTTTTAGGTCTGCGTCCACCACAAGCGGCGGGACCTCTACGGGCTTAGGTGCTGCGGCGGGCGCTGCGGGCGCTGCGGGCGGCGTGCCGTTAAAGTCTGGCAGGTCGTCCAGGTTTACGGCCTCGTCGCTAATATCGTCTATTACTACGTCCTGGCTCTTAGGCTCTGGCCGTTTAAAAGCATTTTCGTTTAGCTTACGTATCATGCCGCGAGCTGCGCCGCTGGTCATTTCAGCAGGTACGGTAATACCATTTACTGCTAGGACCTCCAGCTGCTCGTCTTTATCGAGGCCAGCCTTTAAAAATGCCTTGTAGAGTTCGGCCTTTTCCTCCTGGCTGGCGAGCTCCATAGCTGGGCGTGGTTTCAAATTATCGCCTGGCTTAGGTGGGACTGGCTCGGGTGGCATTTCCTCTGGGTGTTTTGCTGCGAGCTCTGCAGCGGCACGCTGGTTAGCCTGCTCGCGCTGGCCTGCATAGTCTGGGTCGTCGAGGTCCTGGCTAAAGTATTCGCTAAAGCCTAATGCCAGGCACGCGTCCATACGGGCCCGTTTTTCAGCGATCTTAATAGTGCTGTTTACGTCGCGGCCTTTATCGCCCAGGACTGCAGCACCGCGGCCCTCAGCTACTACACGATCGCCACGCATTGCCTTACATAGGTAGGCCACGAGGTTTTTAGTGTCTGGCAGCATTTTGTAGGTTTCCTCGTCGCGCTCTAGCACGCTGGTAATACCGAATAGGCTAAAAATCTTTTCCTGGCCAGGCTTAAATAGCATATCCTTGCCAAAGTGGTAGCGGTTCGTACAGCTGTATTGGTTCGCGCAGTTTTTCACTACGTGGATATGGCCAAAATCTACATCTGGCACGAGGTGGTGCTGGATAAATTGCTTAATAAGCACGCGCTGCTCGGTCTGGGCACCCAGTGCATTACGCAGCTGGTCCGTAGTAACGCCTGGCACCACTTCCATACCTGGGTGGGCCACGAGGGCGCTCTCGAGCTCTTTAGCGTTCTGCTCTATAGCTTTAATTTCGTTAGGGTCCATAATCTCCCCCTCAGCAGGCGAGTTATCCACAGGCGGTGCCTCTGGTGGTGGTGTCTGGTCCTGGACCGTTTCAGCCTCTACGGGCTCGGTCTTTTTCTTAGTAGTTTTGGCTTTAGCCATGGGGCGCAATCTCCTTAATGGTTATATATCTAGTGTAACACAAGCGAGTAATTTAGCTCGTGCTTTTTTGCTTTTCTAGGCGCTCGTCGCAGTATTCGGTCGCTAGGCTCATTACTGCATTTACGATCTGGGCCACCCGTAGTATGCCAGCTGCACCGTTACCCTCGAGCTCCATAGCTGGGCGGTTATTTTCGCTGGTCATTTCGTACACGCTTACCAGGCCACTGTCTAGGAATTTAATACGCCAGTAGCTTAGGCGGCCGTCGCGTATTTGCACGTGGTAGGTCGCATAGCGTGGGTATTCCATAGTGCTTACGCCTGTTTTTTTACCCTCAGCGTCGAGCTGCGGCACGTTATAGCCCTCCTCGGGACCTACCCAGCCTGTTACGTCATAAACGCGGTCGTCCTGGTCTTTTTTTACTTGCTCCTCAAAAATTGCTATTGGGCTCATAAGGCTACTACTCCACTTAGGCTAATGTTCATGCTGTGGCGCGGTGCTGCCCATTTGTGGCGAGTGATCGAGCCCGCTAGGTGGGCTGCCATGTTCGCGTCGTCTGCTTTTACCTTAACGTAAAACTGTATAGCACGGCTAGGCTTTAGTGGGTCCTGCAGCGTGCGGCTAAACATTACGGGCACTAGGTAAGTGCGCATAATTGGCGCAGGGACCAGGCGCTCGATAGTTACCCCGTGGCCTAGGTCTATTTTGTGGTTTCGGTAATCAGCTCGTAGCTGGTCCATATCGAGCGGGCGCTGCACGTCCATAAATAGGCCATAGCCTAAAAAGCTGCGGACCAGGGCATTTAGCCGTGCGTCGTCGTCGCGTACCGTTACTGGCACGCATTTAAAGCTAAACAGTCCCGTAGGTCCTGGACGCTCTTGTAATTGTGGTGCTGGTTTAGTTAGTGTTTTCATTTGGCGCGATCTCCTTATTTTTACTGGCTTGTGTTATCTATAATAACTCGCTTGTGTTACTTATGCAATAGTCATTATTGCTTAAGTTTTCCACAGCCCTTATTATGGGGTAAGTACCGTGCTGGGTTGGCGCATCTCCGCAGCACGGTGCTTTTTTAGTTCCCTGTTAATCAAATAGCTAAAAAATTTAGGCTTGTCCTTGCCGTCAGCCCTGGCGATACTGGCCAGCTGCAGCAGTTTGGTAACGCCTAGCTTATAGGCTGCGCTGCAATACCACGGTTTTAGCGTCGGCATTGTAATTAGGTCCTGTATTTGTTCGATCGCATAATCTACCTGCTCGGGCTTAGGCCTACAGTTGTCAATTGACAATTGTGTTTTATGGTTTTTACCCTCAGCTGGCAATTGCCAATTGTTGCGTGTTTGCACTTGCTTTTTCCCTGTTCCACCCCTATACTGGTAACTGGTTCGTATTGCATTTACTCAATACAAAAGCTAGCCGTTACCTCGCGTAGCGGTTTTAGTTTTTATAGGGCCAAAAATAGCAGCTATGCTAGCAATATAGCACGCTAAATTTGGCGTTAATGTTTTACCCGCCGTGCAATGGTTCGTATTGCTCGGCCTCTCGATAATACTACGCGGCAATGGTCCGCTGCAAGCCTACCGCCCCTGTAAATTGTGCATAACCTGTGTAAAACTCTGTGGATAAGCCTAAGCGTTACAGGGGTGCGGACCCTGCGCAAATTTCCCGCCATAATGCTTTTGGTATAATAGTAAAGCCACTTAAAAAGGGGGACGCGTATTTTAAATCGTAAACACCTGCTAATAGGCATAGCAGTAATAGTAATTACCGCACTTGGTATAGCGGCCACCGTGCAGGCATACCAGGGCACTTTAAATAAACTGGACCATACCACGCAGCAGCGCGATCGTGCGCAGCAGGACGCGGTAGAGGCCCGTAATAAGGCACAGGACCTGCATAAGCAGCTGGATAGTAAAAGTACCCAGCTCGAGCAGCTAAAGGCTCAGGACGCGGCTAAACAGCAGCAAATAGAGGACCTTAATAGCAAGCTCCAGGCAAAGCTGGACGCTCAGGCGGCCCAGTCTAAACGTGTAGCAGTAGCAAATACCCCCCAGGCTAGTAATAGCGCTGGGGTTTTTAGTAATGGCGGGACCGTATGGGACCGCCTGGCTCAGTGCGAGGCTGGGGGTAATTGGGCTATAAATACGGGCAATGGCTTTTATGGTGGGCTGCAATTTACGCAGTCTACCTGGCTAGGTTTTGGGGGCGGTGCCTACGCTCCCCTGGCCCACATGGCCACCCGCGAGCAGCAAATAGAGATAGCTATAAAAACGCAGGCAGTGCAGGGCTGGGGTGCCTGGCCAGCTTGTACGGCAAAATTAGGCATACGCTAAAGTGCTTGTGCTATATTTAAGTTAGGCACGCCGCTCTAGGGCGGCCCGCGGTGGGCTCGCTCTTTACTTTTCCACTCCACCTATTTAACTAGGTTATTACTAAAATAAATATTTATCTGTAAAAAAATTCCCACCTTGCCGCAGGTGGGTTTTTATTTAATAGGGGGCCCTCGCATAGCCCCCTATTGTTTTAGCTGCAAATAAACATACCGTTTTCACAGGCACGCATTAGGGCCTGGTATAGTAGCCAAAAGCCCCAGGCGTAGCAAGCGAGCCAGCCAGCAGTAAATGCCGCGAGCACGAGCGCTATACGCTTAGCCCACTTGCGGCGGTTAGTTTGTTTTTGCGTTAATTCCTTGCGCATATCTCCGTCCGATCGTTTTATTTTTTATGGGTGTAACACCTCCCATAATCTACCTCACTCGTAGAATAGCACAAGCGCGTTAGTCGCGTCTACTATTTCCGAAAATTTTACGCAGCTTATTTTTACTGTAGCTGGCCTGGCCAGTGTTTATAGCCTCCTCGATCGCCAGCAGCATTAGCTCGCGGTCTGGGACCTCGGGGGGCTCGCTAATAGCGTGCTCTATATTGTGCAGGTTCCTGCAGCGTTGGTCTTTATTTTCTGGCAATTCCCTAAAAGCGATAGCCACCGCGCCCAGTCCCTCGTATACACGGCGGGGCCATTGTCGGTGGTGTATATCCTCAAAGCAGCCCTGCTGGCTCTCACGTAGCGGGCAGGGTACATTTGGGTCGCAGGGTAAGCGCTCGAGCCCACCCCGCATAGTTAAAAGCCTGTAAGTCCAGTAGTAATGCCGTTGTCGGCCTTGTGCAGGTATTTATCCCAGGCCTTTACTACGACGCTCAGGACCGCGCCAGCGATCGCTGCAGTAGTAGGCTCTAATAGGCCAATAACCGCGGTAGCTCCAGCCAGGGCTGCGCTAATTGCGGCGATCAGGACCAGGCGGCCTAATTCCTTTAGCGCCTCTATAAATGCTGCTTTATCTTTAATTAGGGCCATAGCTTTATACTCCTAAATCTATGTTAAATTTGTCTTTTACCCACTTTTTAATAGCGGCCACGATACGCTCCAGGGCGCTTACGCGCTGCTCCAGGCTTGGCTGCTCTGGGGCTGGTTCTGCTGGGGTATCAGGCTGCTTAATTGGGTCCTTGTCTAAATGGGCCACGAGTATACCGTGCGGCAGGCCCTTGTCGGTTGCGTATTTGCTCAGCATATAATCGTTACCGCCCCACTCGGTGGCTGTTGCGATCTCTACAGGCGTATTTATTGGCAGCATTTTAATCGTGCTACCGTCGAGCAAGTTTACTAGCGGGACCTCGGCACGGGTGTACATTGTTACGTCCTCGATGTCGTCCAGGTGCTGCAGCCATTCTGGTTTTTCCTGTTTAGGCGGCTCAGCAAGTGCGCCCAGGTGGTCGGCCAGTATACCGTTTGGCATTGCGCGGCTAGCAGCATACGAGCTAATAAGGTAGCGCTTGCCGCCTACGGTCGTCGTCTTAGCAATATCCACCGCGGTACCTTTAGCTATTACGCTCTCAGGTATTGGCTGGCCTGTGGATAAGTTTATTACAGGCGTGCCCTCTGCTGGCAGTACGTATAGCTTTACGTCGGCCGTGTCCACTAGGTTTTTTTGCCACTCAGGGGTCGGCACGTATTCGTCTATGTTTTGATCTCTAAAGCCAGTGGCCAGCTCATTGTCCGAGCTATACGGCGTGCGGTACCATACGCTGCCGTCGGTCATTACAAGGCGCTGCTTTATGTCGATCAGCTCGCCAGCTCTGTAGGTTTTGTCGCCCACCTTGCCGCCGCCTGGTATGTTTTCGAGTATGCAGTCGCGGACCACAATAAACTTTTTAGTAGGGCTATATACGTCGCGGCTCTGCTCTTTTACCTTAGGTGCTGCACGCTCGGCCACGATCTGGCGGGCTCGAGCCATAACCTCGTCGTAAGGTATAGGGTTGCACTGGGTGCCAGGTGCCCATACGTTGTGCGGTTTCCATGGCAAATTAGCATAGCCCTTGTCGGCTATATATTCGCATAGCGTCTGGAATATGCGCTCGCCCAGGGCACGCTCTGCAGCGCTGGGGTTGTCGTAGCCCCATTTAAACATAATGCGGGGGTCGATCTCGATAGCAAAAGTATACGGGTTTGCTGCAGCTGTGCACCAGGCAGTATCCCAGTCGCGGACCATTTCAGTAACACGCTCAGCGCTTAGGACCGCGTGCGGTGCCGCCTGGCGTGCTGCGTTTGCCATATAGGCCACTATGCCGTCGTGGTTAGCACCGCTGCGGGGCCAGTTCCACCAGTGGCCTGCGCCGCCAATTATGCTGCGGGGTCGGCCGTAAAATGCCTGGGTCTGTGCACCAGGTGTAAAGTTTGGGCTTGCTACCCAGTCTAATCTATATCCCATTTTTACTGTTTCCTCCCGTAGTTAGCGCTTATGTTCATAAGCCTAGTGTAGCACAAGCGCGTGGCGTAAGGTTAGTGCATAGGGGGTTTAAAATAGGTGTTAGTAGGCCTGGCTGTTGTGGGTTTTCTGTCTGCGGGTTTGCTGGGTTCGCGGGGGTTTGTCCACTGTTTCCTGGCGAGTTATCCACAGGCTGGTTAGGCTGTTGCCTGGCCCCATTATCAGGGGCGGGGGCTAAAAAACTCGTCCCGCCTGTTTCGGGCCCTGTGGATAATTGCGGTGGCAGGTCCTCGGTTAGGCATTTGTCGATAAGTTCAGGGGTTCGCTCGCCCACTGGCGTAAGCGATATACAGCGTAGGTAGGCTATGATACGGTCGGCCTGGCGCTGCACGTCCTCGGTTTTAGCCTGCTGCTCGCGCTGCTCAGTCTTTACCTCTGCAAGGTCATTTTTAAGCTGGATATTTTGGGCCAGTAGCCCTGCGATCACAAAGCCCAGCAGTACGCATATTACGATATAAATAGGGGCCCTAGCCCAGAATTGTTTTTCAGGCATTGCGCTTGCGGCCCTCGAGGACCTTAACGCGTTTGGTTAGGTCTGATACGTCAGCCTTTAGCCCTGTGTTTTCTTTAAGCAGGGCGCGGTTTTCGTCCTCTAGCTTTTCGTTACGTTTCATAAGGCGGGCGTTCTCGGTCCTATAGTGGTTATTGTCAGCCACTACCTCGTCCAGGCGTTTGCTCTGCTCGCTGTATAGCTTATTTATGGCCTCAAAGGCTTTTATATTAGCGTCCTGGGCGGCGTTAAAATCGTCGCGGCGTGCTGCGCGGCGGTTAATCAGGTAGGCGGGTATAAGGGCTAAAAATCCAAAAAGCCCAGTAACTGCTGCAATTACGGCAGCGTCTGGCAAGTTCATACGGTACGGGCTCCTAGTGTTAGCGGCTTGCATACTCTCATTATAATACTAGCGCTTAAAAAGGCTGTAAAATAATTGGCTAAAAGCCGCTTTTTAATCTGTTTATTTTGCAATAAATACATAAGCATATTGTAACACTTATGGCACTCGAGTAAATAATTTTAGGCCACGATGATACGGCGCGGCGGGTCCTTAGGTTTTAGCTCGTCTGGCAGGTAATTATTACAGGTGTGGCAGCGGTCTGGGGCGCTTACGATCATGCCGCAGTATTGGCAGCACGTGCAGCGCGGGCACGCTATGCGGTAGTCCTCAAAGTCTACCCCGCACCATACGCAGCGCAGCATAGCGCATACCCTCGGCTCGTCGGCCATAATCTTGTCTGGGTGCTCCTGGGCGGCACCTCTAAAAATACGCCTCTCGCGGTTTTTGCGGCTAGGCCGCGGGTGTTCTACCGTATTCCCGTGGTAGTGTAAAGTGCGTCCACCTTGCATAATTCTACGCTCGCTACCGTGTTAATATCTCTATTATCGTCGGCTGTTTTAATTATTATATAGGTCAAATCTGTATCAGCATTAAAGCGGTCCCGCCAGCCTGCATTTTCCTTTTTAAGCAGTGGGGTCAAATTAAGCCTTAAATCTATTTTACGCGTAATTGCGTCGGCCGCCAGGTTTAGGTCCAGCTTGTTAAAATACCCGCTGGGGTCCTGCTCTATAAATAGCGGATATTCGTTACCAATGCCAATATATTTAATTACCCTGTTACCTATGGGCACTGCTGCGTCAAAGGTAATTTTTAGGTGCATATACATATTTTCGATCGTCTGGGCGTTTTTAGGTGCTACCAGGTAAAAGTATGCTTTATCGCGGCACAGTGATAGCTGGCCAGTCGCAGCGCTGCGCAGCGTATGATCGTAAAAGTGTACTTTAGTGCTCTGGCTCATTGTACTATCTCGTAGTCGTGTTTAATTATTTTTAGGGTCCCGTCGGTAGGCACCGCGCCAGCTCCATTTATATAGCCCGCATTACCCCAGTATAGCTGCACGTATATATTGCCGTCCCAGTCTGGGTGCAGCGGCTGCGGTATTTTAAGCTCGGTAAATTCTATAGAGTAGGGAAGTGTACCGCTCAGCTGGACCCCTTGCGCCATTATCTGGGCCCCAGTTAGTAGCCCGTCCACGCTCAGCGCCATATAAAAAGGCACCTCTGCGCCTAGGCTATCTGGGCAAATACCTGCAGGGCCGCCATTACTGTAAATGCGTATGCCGCCGAATTCTGGGTTTTCAAATATCAGCTTAGTATTGCGGGTAATAAATTTAGGAATTTTTACGGGGTATGTTAGGCCAGTAATTCCCATAGGCAGCACGCAGCCGCCACCACCCATACCGCCGCAGTAGACAAAAAACAAAAAAGTAGCGTCCTCGAGCATTGCGTCTGGTCGGCCTACAGGGCAAAAGCCGCTATTGCTCATAGCACCCCCATTTGCGCGGTGCAGTCGAGTTTAAACTCTCTGTATAGGTAGGTGGTAGGGTTTGGCACTCCCGTTACCTCTACCCCTAAAATAAATCCGTCCTCGTTATAGTCCGCGTCGCCCTCTTTAGTAATAATGCGCATAAGGTCTACGCCGTCGATCAGCAGCGGGGACCCGCTCGTAAAGCTAAATGGTGTGTCGCGCCCAGTAATAGCCTTGTGGTCCGCTGCAATGCGGTCCGCGGTGTAGCTCGTTAATCGAGTTACCCCGTCGGCTGCAAAATCGCCCTTATATAGGCGTATTTGGGCCGTGCCGCCTGTTGGTGCCGTTCCTATCACAGTTAGCTTAGCTGTGATAATATCGCCAGCAAAAGGCCGTACAAAGCGAATAAGGCCCCCCGCTAGGTTGCCATTATCTTTATCGCCAAAAGCACTATAGAGGTCCATAGGACCCCAGGCCACTGCTCTAAAAGGTATTGCAGTATTGCGGGTAGCTAAATTACCCTTGCCCATTTTAGTCGTGTCCTAATACTATAACCTCGGACCCTATCGCAAAATCTCCAGTCCCATTATTTACTACATCAACTCTAGTAATCTGGGCAGTAGAGGCCCATTTTGCGTAAATTGTATAAGGGACTGGGGCAGTAGAGGCCGCCGTAACTGTATCGCTAATGCTGCCACCTACGAACTGTTTATATACGCCAGAGTGGTTCTGGCCGCCAATGTCAATAAGTACGCTACCGCCACTTACTAAAGTGAACGCCTCGCCATTTATGCCTGCTTGTAATATACCTGGGTCAAAAGTAGGTGTACCAGAGTTGCTATACAAAGAGTTGTACGCATAATTATTGCCGCTATCGTTATTAAATCTAATCCTACTATCTATAGTTCCACCAGTAGCCTTTAGCACTGCTATTATTCGTATATATTTTTTTGCAGTTATTGGGGTGAGTGTTATTAAATCTCCAGCGACTGATACTGTAGTCCTGGCTAGCTCCTCCCACCATATACCAGTAGTTTCGTTTGCAGTTACGGCTCCAGGTCCAATATGTCTGTTTATAATAGCCAGGTCGTCAATGCCCGCGCCAGTTGCTAGCGCGTCGTCATTGTCGCCTAATTCGGACCACCTTGTGGCGCTCGGGGTTTCCCCATAAATAACAGCCCAGCCTGGGCTTGGTAGGTAATCTAGGGCCATTACGCAATACTCCTTAACTGCTCGATCTTAAAGCCGTCTACTGTTACGGTGCCGTCGGCGTGCTCCGTAATCTTGGCTGGGTTTTTCTGTTGTCGCTCGTATACCTCAGCGAGGGCTTTACGAGTAGGTGCCTCGCTTGTAATAATTCCACTCTCTGCAGGGCTAGTAATGCTCGAGGCACCACAGCGGCACCTAAAGCCAGTATGCCCGTCAAAGCGGGCGCGAGTGCTCAGTAAGCCGCTTTTTTTAGTAGGTGTATTACCTACCCACTGGCCAGCTGCGTTCTGGGCTCCGATCTTACGGCCCTTGCAGGTTTTGCTCATACAATAAACAGCCGCCACGTCCCCCGCAAGCGTACTACGATAATGGGCCGCCATTTTAGGGTCCATTTTGCTTAGTAGTTCGTCGAGTTGGCTATCTGTTATTGTGGGCATATTATCCTCTAGCTATATTTTAGCACTAATACTTTAAATTTTACTATGGTGCAATTACGTCGGTACCGCCTACCATACTAATACCTACAGTAAAGTAGCTCTGTATGGTCCGCTTTACGAGTGTTAGCACCTGGACCAGGCCGCCCTTGCCTACGCTGGTGGTCTTTTTTTGCACGTAGTAGGTGCCGCTAGTTTTGCCGTCGTCAAAGGTTACGAGGTCGCCTATTTGCAGCTGCGGCACTCCACGCGTTACCTCGATCTCGCGGACCCCGCTAGGGTTGCTGCGGTCAGCGATCAGCATAGTGCTTATTGTCTTAGCAAATACCTCACTCTGTATATAATCGTTTTCGATCGTGTAGGCCTGCTCCTCGTACTTGCCTACGCTGGTAGCGTCCTGGGCAAAGGTGTATATTTCGCTAATTACCTTGGCAGGTCGCGCAAAAATTTCCAGGCCAGTTATGTAAATCTCATAGGCGGCTGTGTTCTCAAATACCACCTTAAAGCCTGTAGCGAATTGGCTAAAGCTCGTTACGCTTATATTAGTGTTAGCTGCGTCGGCCGTGCCGTCCTGGGCCGTATTAGTCGAATAGTAGCTGGTAGTGGCGCTGGATAGGTAGGCGGGGGTATCTATTGTGGTTACTGGCAGGTCGCCGTAGTCGTCCCTAAAATCTCCGAATAGCTCGAGCGTGCCGCCAGGCGGGACCTTGGTAGCGCTGGCCAGTTCCCAGAGTTTTTGGTTAGCCTGGACCTTGCGCACATTGCTAAATACCTCTACCGTGTTTATCACATTTTTAGCGTCTGGGTAGGTAATTTCGCGGCAATTATCACGGTTAAAGGTCCATACTGGCGTAGTATTTGCTACTAGGTGCTGGCGGTTCCATAGGCGCAGCACGCCCGCCTCGTCCTCGAAAAACGTAGCTAGCTCGCTCTGGCATAGCTGCTGTATTGCACGGCCTAGCGTAGTGTCCTTTTTAAAGTAAATAAATGGCACGGCTCGCATACCAGGGTCTAGTGTGTATTGCGTTGGGCTCAGGCCAGCATAAGTAATAAGCAGGTCATTTATTACCTGGTCTATACGCTGGTCCACGTACATTTCGGACTGGGTTATTTTAATCTCGCTAATGCTTTTAATAAAGTCGATCGCGTGGAATTTAGCCGTTTTTTTGTCCTCGCTTAGGCTGGGGGCTTTTTCAGTTAGGCCCACAAAAATAGGGACCGTTTGCGCACCAAAGCCAGCGCTAAGGCGCAGCGGCCTGCGTGGGCTCTGTACAAATGCGCCTATAGTAGGGTCTACGTCTGGCGTAAATAAGTCGTCGGTATTCTGCAGCTCTAGGTCTGCGATAGCCATAGTAAAGTTACCCGTTATATCCTGCTCGTGGGTAGCCTCCATGCTTAAAATACGGCTGCTATAGTCGGTATACTCGTATTTATCCCACTCGGTAATATCGCCTACGTTGTCGGGTGGGCCTATTGGGTCGGGACCGCCTACGGTGCTAATGCCCACAGTAAAATACTGGGTGCTTAGGCTTTTCGTTTTAGTAAAAGCGATCTGCGCTGCAGCCTTTAATTTGCGGACCCTGTTATTAGTTCGCGTGGTAAATTCGGTGCTAACTGTTTGCATAGGCCTCCTCGATGTCAAAGCCAAAGCCGTCTACTACCTGGCCACCCCAGCGTATATTCCGCTCAGGCGCAGCCATAAAGCCGTAGGTGTCTACGTTTACGTCTGGGCTAATAATTTCGAGGTGTACCATATTGCCTGTAGTGTATTGGCTCATGTAAATAGCTTGCATTGCGTCCCAGTCGGCCATATCCAAAATAGGGAAGTCTACGGACCAGGCGCGAATAGAGGCCCAGAAGTCCACCGTAAGCTCGCCGCTCAGGGCACGGTTTTTAGCGATCTGGTCGCTGGTCTTTTCCTTTAGCTTGGCGTGTTTCGGCAGCGTTACACTGTTTAGTTTAATTACCATGGCCATATTAGCTACCTATCTCCTTTTTACCCTGGGCTCGCTTTTCCTCATTTACGCGCTCGATCAGCTGGCCACCGAGGCGGCGCATTGCTGCTGGGCTCTCTGCGAGTATTCCGTCCATTTTTATTATAAACGTATCGCCACCGCCTGCAGCTCGTCCCTCTATAGGCGTGCCTGCAGCCGCTGTGGATAGCGCAGTGGTGGCTAGGTCGCCCGTTACGGCTGGGTCTACTCCACTTACCTGCATATCGCCTAGGGCGCTGTACAGCGTGCCGTACTGGTCTTTAATTACGTCGGTACCTTTAGTAATCCAGTCAATAAGGCTAGGGCTATTGCGGTGGAATGGGTTTAGTTTGTCTAGCTGCTCCTTGGCCCAGGCCATTTTTTCGCCTATCCAATCTAGCGCAGCTCTAAACGGTTTCATAATGGCCTCGCCTACGCCGCCCAGGCTGCTTACAATTCGCCCAGGTATGCCACGTATAACGTCCATTACACCGTTCCAGCCGCCAGTAATAAATGCAAATGCGAGCCTAAACGGTAGGCTAATAAATTCCCATACCCCTGCAAAGTAAACGCGCATAAGGCCAATACCCCAGGCTAGGCCCTGGACCAGGCCAGCGAATATGCTAGCCACTATTTTAATTACGTTTATCACAAGCCAGAGGGCACCTACTACTACGCCGCCTACGATCGTAGCTAATACCTGCAAAATAGGCAGCAGCACAGGCGCTAGCACGCTCCACAGGTTCATTAGGGACGGTAGCAGCTGGTTAGCAATAACGTCCCACAGGCCTTTAATGCTTGGCCATAGTACATCAAATGCCATTTTTAATATGCTCATTACCGTACTAAATACGCCGCTAATGTAAGCACCTAGGTTTTGCATAAAGCCAAAAAAGCCGTCGCCAGCAAATTTACCAGTGCTAAAGCCCTCTACGAGCTTGCCCAGCCCCTCTACTAATGTTTCAAAGCCTGGCACTAATGTTTCAGTAATATAGCTGCCTACGGCCTCGAGCGCGGGGCCCCAGTTCTCAGCTACCCAGGTATAAGCCTCCTGCAGCGCAGGTATGATATTGGCGCTTATCCAGTCCACCATTGTAGTTAAGCCGCCTACGATCGTGGTAACTACGCCAGTAATAACGCTAATTACAGTGTCGCCGTTAGCATTTAGCCAGTCGAGTAAGCCAGCCAGGGCACCGCGGACCTTATCAAATATGCCGCCCTCTACGATCGTTCCGTCGTTGTTCATACCTACGAGCTTGCGAGCAAAAGCGCCCAGGTTGTCCTGGAATGTACTTATCATGCCGCTAAAGGTCTTACTCTGGCGCAGCATACCGCCCTCGAATTGGCCGCCGCTGCTCGTCATGCCGTCAATAGCTTTTTGCAGCTCAGGGAAGCCTATTTTACCCTGCTCTACGAGCCCGCGGACCTCGCCCTCGCTTACTTTAAACTGCTTGGCAAATTCCTGTATTACTGGAATACCGCGGCCCGTTAGCTGGTTCACGTCCTCCATGTACAGGCGGCCCTGTACTTTTGCCTTACCGTAAAGCTCCGATAATTCGCCCAGGGGAATACCCAGGCCACTAGCAATATCGCCCAGCTTAGTAAGCTGCGGCACTATATCATTGCTGGCTACACCAAAGGCGAGCAGCTTTTTACCTGCGTCTGCGAGCTCTGGGAATTCAAAAGGCGTTTCGGCGGCAAATTTATTTAGCTCGTCCATTAGGGCACTGGCCTTGGCCCCGTCCTTAAGCATTGTGGTAAATGCTGCGTGGGTACTCTCTAGGCCTGCAGCGGAATTTATACCGAATACACCTATACCGCCAATAGCCACGCCTGCAGCGATCGCTGCGCCTGCTACCACCTTAGCACCTGTAGCTATAGCACCCAGGGCACCGTTAAAACGCCCACCGTCGCGGCGGGCCTCGTCCATGCCCTTTTTAAAGTCGGTGGTGTCTGCTTTTATACGGGCAATTATGCTGCCTAGCTCAAATGCTGCCATACCATAATTGTAGCACTAGCGCGTTACTTTTATTTAGCAAATACCCTATTTCGTGCCACCTGGTTTTTAAACAGCTCCACAGCCGTTTTATTGTAGGGCCTATTTACGTAGCTCTCGTCGTGGTCCTGCAGCTCGTCTAGCAGCTTTTGCGTTAGTTCGCGGTCCTGGCTATTGTATGCCACGATCAGCTGCTCGCGTATTTTTACCTTGTGGCGTTTTTCGATACGGTTTTTTAAGTGCGGCAGGTCCGTAGGGTATACATGATAATACACCTGCTCGAGCGGCCAGCCGTACTCGCTCGATAGCAGGTCTACATTACTAAATAGCCAGTCGTCTATTATTTGTTCGGAATTCTTGCGGTAGTGGTCGAGCTGGGCCTTGCTTAGGCTTGGCTCCCCTGGCTGTGCTTGCCCGTTTTGGGCTTGCGGAATACCGCCGCTGCTTTTTTTAGCGAGCCCATAATGCGCTCTACGTCATTTACTTGCAATGCGCCCGTAATGATCTCTACAGCGTCAGCGAGCCCGTAGGTTTCGAGTACGTCCTTTTTTGATATTTCGCCGCGGGTGGCCACGCTTACGATAGTCGCAGCGTCGTCCATGTGTTCACTAATAAACGTAGGTAGCTGCTCGATAATCTGGTCATTGCTTACGCCGTCCCAGTTCTCGAAAATGTCTTTAATACTACCAGTAACTGCCTTAAGCAGGTCCGCATAGTATTTTAGGGGTAGCAGGCTTAGCTCCACGGTTTTGCCGTCGCTTAGCTCTACTGTAATAGTTTTTACTGGCGTGTCTGCCATAATTGCGCGATCTCCTTTTTAGCCCCGTAGGGCAGGGGCTCTATATTGGCCCTCTAGTTAGTTTTGGTGCTTAGGCTGCTGCTGGGTCGCCAATGCTAAACAGGCGTGCGCCGTCTGCCTTGCTCTCGTCGATAATAGCCTCAAAAGTACACTCGATAACTCGCTCGCCGTCGTTTACGTGGCTTAGTGTTACCTGGCTGCCTACCATTGCCTTAGGAATGGTAATAGTGTGCTCGTCGCCTGTAGCGTCCACTGGTGTTAATACCAAAGTGGCTGCGAGGTCGTCGCTAGACTTGCCTGCGCTGCTACCTACGTCGAGGCGCTTTACAGTCGTGCCTACGACGGTGCCAGCTGGAATACCAATACCCAGGTTAGCTACTGTATATTCGGCAAGTGGTACCTTAGCCGTAAATTTCTCGCCCATAAGGCGCTTTTTTACAATGCTGTCGCCGTATTGGTCCACCTTAACATCGTGCCATACTGGCTCATAAACGCACTCAACACCACCCTTAGTGTGTCCTAGCGCTACGCTGTCAAAGGTTCCAGTACATACGCCCAGTGCAATTTTTGTTGCGTCGGCCATAAAATGGTCCTCCTACTTAGTTTTATTATGCTTGCCACCCGCGGGGGTTGCTGTAGTAATTGTATCATTATGTGCCAGGGACTTAAACATAAGCCTGTTAAGCTCGCCGCACTGGCATTTAATGGCTATATTGCCGCTGTGCACGTACTCCATAGCCAGCAGTTTGCGGCACTTGCTGCAGCGCCACTCCCGTAGGTGTTTTTTATCAAATTCGCGGTCAAAATTCTGGTCCCAGGTAACTTTTGCCATGCTAGGCCTCTCGGGCCTTGGCCTTAAAGTTGGCGCTAAATTCGTGCTCGCCACGCTCATTATCGCCCAGGCTGCCAGGCTCTGCTAATAGTCCGATATTCAAAAAGTGGACCCCCTCAGCGGCTACGGCAATTTTACCGTGCAGCGCAGCGCAGCATAAGTCAGCGATCGCTTTAGCAGCCTCGTAGTCGGCCGCCCTAATCAGTAGCTGGAATGTCGGCTCGCGGACCACTGTAAGCTCCATATCAGGCGGCGGGCCGCCAGTGTCCAGGATAGTAATAACTGCTACGGGGCTGTCTGGTTGTTTGCCCATTTTAATAGGGGTAGTAACGCCAGCGTCCACTAGCAATGTTTTAACGGCTTTTATTATGTTCATTTCAGGGCCTCCTGTACCGTGCTTACGTAATGCTCGCCCAGTGGTTTTAGGTTTTCTTTAATAGGGTCCTCGAGGTATTTACCTTTACGGCCTTTTTGAAAAGCGTACTCTGGGTGCTCGTGCAGCCTGGCAGCATACGGGGTATTGTAGCCCACAAAAGCGCCCTGGCCGTCGCGGTCTGCTACTCCCGTGCCCTCCAGCACGCCCTCGTCCTTAGGGACCTCGTGGCCACTCAGGCGCAGCACCTCGTCCGCGATCTCGTCCTCGGCCTTGTCGCTAGCCTTTAAAAAAGCTGGCAGTGTTTTGTCGATCGTGCGCAAAAAGTCGCTTACGTCGAGCTCTATTTTTACATCTGCGGCCATAGTGCTAGCTCCAGGTTTAATGCGAATACCTGGCCACTATGGTTAGGGGTTTCGCGTCGGCCTACTACCTTATACACGTCGCCGTTAAATGTAAATTTATCGCCTACGCTGGCCACGGTGTTTACTGGGACCCTCGCCACTGCATTTACTGTAGTAAGCTCGCTAGCGGACCCTCGGCCCTGCATACTGGCAAATTTAGTAACGCCTTTTAGGACCACGCGGCACTTAATAGTAACAGCAGCGCCAAAAGTCGGCTTACTGTAGTCGTCGGTGCCCGTAATAGGCTCTAGGGTGGCTGTTTGCTGTAGGGTGCTTAGGTAGCTCATAAAATCGAATTAGGCACGATAATACCGCCGCCAGTGCGGTTTATAATACCGCTCCCAGCTAGCAGGCTGCGGACCGCAGGCGCTATAAGCCCCTTGCCGTTCGTGCCGTTCTCCCCTCTAGTGTAGCTATAGCCGTCGCTGCTCTCGCTCTGCATATTGCTGTCGCCGCCAGTAAAATAAGCCTCGCCCATTTGCTGGATATATTCGGCCTGGGCAGCCACTGCCTGCTTTACCACTTGCGGGATAATTCTAAAGTAGGTGTTTACACCGTTCACAGTGTCATTTTTTAAGTCAGTAGCACGGCGGGGTAATTTGCCCACCTGGTATACGCGGTAATAGCTGGTAGCGTCTGGCGCGGTGGTCCATGCACTCTCAGTAGTTACGGTGCCGTCGATCGCCTGGCTAGCAATACGCTTGCTCTCGCCTGCGCCTGTACCGTCTAAAATCTCGATCGTGCAGCCCTTTAGGTAATTTACGCCATTAGCGGCCTGTGTGTCGTCTGCTGCGAGCTGCAGGGTACTTGCGCCACCTGCACGGGCTAGGCCTCGTAATTCGCGCACAGCTTGGTCCTGGCGGCCTATATAGCTGTCGATCAGCGCCTCGGCACGTTCAATAAGTGCCAGCTTTTCTGGGTCGGTGCCAGTTACGCCTGGGGCCAGGGTGGTTAGTTCTGTTTTACTTAAATAGCCGCGTGCTGTTTCCATATCATTATTGTAGCACTAGCGCAATAAAAACAGCACCCTATTTGCGGGTGCTGCTTGCTAGGTAAACAGGTGCCTATTAGTCTAGCTTAATTGTTTTGCCCACCAGGCCCTCGAGCCTCGATACTACGGCAGCCTTTTTATTGTCCTGCTCTACTAAAGCGTCTACGTCCTCGAATACTCGAGCCATAAGTGCGTCGCGGTCAAATTTGGCCACGTTCGCCGCCTTAATATGGTAGGGCAATTTATAGGTATGATCGCCGCGCTGGGCCTCCACGTTAATTACTAGGTCCTCGGTGCCCTCAGGCACTACGAGCTCCTTAATTACCATGGTAGTTTTGCTGCGATCAGCCACGGCTATTTCTTTTTACCGCGTCCGAAAAAGCGGCCTGCCTTGTTTTCGTTAGCGTCGCCAGTGCTGGCTTGGCCATTTACTACGGCCTCGTCTGCAGCGGTGCTATTAGGTTGGCCAGTAGTATTAGGGTGGTCGCCGTTGTCGGTGTTGCTATCGCCTACACCGCCTGCGCCTGGGTCGCTGGCGTTTTTGTCGGTGTCCATGTTTTCCTGGCCCTGGGTGCTAACTACATTATCGTTAGTAGGGTCGGCTGCAGCCTGGCGGCGTACATTTTCAGGGGTTCCCTGCAATTCGGCCACCTTTTTAGCGTCCTCCTCGCTCGAGCCGCGCGGCACTAATTCGTTTTGCGCGTGGACTGGTTCGCCGTTAGCGTCCAGGCTGTCGCCCTCACGCGAGCCCTTAGGGGCCTTTTTAAAGCCGTCGCCACTCTCGAGCAGTTGCTCGCCATGTTCTTTATTTACAGCTACTACGCGGCCCCCTGGGTTTACGAGCAGCATAACGCTGTCGTCTACTGGGTCCCCGTGCTGGTTGGTCGGTTCGTTTGTTTCGGCCATATAAATTTACTCCTCTTACTTATTACGTTTGTGTTTTAATTATAGCACCAAAAAAGCCCCATTGCTGGGGCTCTCCTGGACCGAGTGGCTAACCTTAGTAAGTAAGGTTAAACGGAATTGCGCGGCGCTGGTCGAGGACCTTAACACCGAATAGCAAGTCGATAGTAAGCTGCTCAGCAAGTTTGTTGCTGTTGTAGCTTAAGATCGTGCGTAGTGCAATACCCGTTTCAGGGTCTACGACGACGTTGCTAATAACTCCGAGGCCGCTAGCTGGTGCTGGCAGTGGTCGAGTGGCTACTACAAATGCGTCCTTAGTGTAGGCGATATTGTGCTCTACAGCTGTAGGGGTAGTACCAGTAACTACGACGCTCTGGCTCTCGAATGGCTTAAAGCCAAAGAGTGGGCGGGCAATTTGTCCGCTTTCCAGCGTTTCGTTTTGGCCTACTGCGTCTACACGTGTAAAGCTATCTTCCTCCATGATCTCAGTAGTAGACTGGCTACCGAGGTAAAGGTAACGCTGTTCGCTCTTAGGCACCTTAGCGTCGGTAAACGCCTTGCGCAGGTTCAAAAGGCTAGCCTTTTTAGTTGCGGTGCTAGTAGCGTCGAATGTTACGGCCGTGCTAGTAAGGCTGGCGTAAAGGGCAGCAAGTGCGTCCTCTACAGTTTCGAGCAATACGGCTGCTGCGTCTTTAGCGTAGCCTTCCATAATGTCGAGCTTTTTAGCCTGCTTAGCTTTAGTAACGTCGGTAAGGTCGATAGTTACCTCTTTATGGGTGTCGAGGGTAACAGTAACGCCAGTGGCTGCAGGGCTCTGCATGGTAACGTCGCCGCCTGCTGTCTTAGTGTTAGCTGTAAGGGCACCGCGTTTACCGATCTTTACGGCCTCGCCCTCGGTTGCTGGTTCGTAGTCCCAGTCGCGGGCTACTGTTGCTGCAAGGTTCATGTACTTGCCAAAGTAGCCAATAGTTTTGTTAGCAATCGTAGTTGCTAGTAATGCACTGTTGTCCATGATATTTAAATCACTTTCTTATTTTTAAATGGGTTGGTAGGTTGTGTGGTTTTGCGCCACTAAAGCGCCAAAGTTACTACCGAGCAATTACTTGCTCATGTCAATACGGCCCTCAGCTACGGCCTTGTCGATCGCAGGCTGGTTAGCTTTATAAAAAGCTAGGTCCTGTATCTGGCTGTAGGTAAACTCGCTGGCTGTGTTGCCACCGCCTGCTGGGTTTGTATCTCCCCCGCCTACGCTGCCCTGCGCTGGCGTTTTAAATAGGTATGGGCTGGACTGCTGCAAGGCTTTAACTGCCTCAGCTACTCCACTTATTGCACCGTCGTCGCTAACTTGTATGCCGCTCTGGTCCATAAGTTTAATAGCTGCTGCTGGGTCAATTACGCCCAGCTTGGCTGCCTCTAGGCTTACCGCATTTTCAATACGGAATTGCTTAGCTGCTGCCTCGGCCTTTTCGGCTCGTTCATTTGCGGACTTATAAAGGTCCTCAAATTTTCCTTGCTCCTTGGCTGCTTTTTCGGCGGCCTCTTGCTGCTGGCGTTCTAACTCGTCCGCTTTTTTAGCCCGTTCATTTAGGGACTTAAAACGCGGGTGGTTAAACGCAGCGGCTAGCTGCTCGTCGGTAAGCTGCACGCCCCCGTCGCCTTGGCCTGCGCCGTTTCCGCTACCGTTTCCGTTAGCAGGGGGGGTCGATCCCTGGCCGTTGGCTCCGTTCCCGTTTGGGTTCTGGTTGCCGTTATTGTTAATGTTCGCGTCGCCTGCTGGTGGGGTGCCACCGTTGCCTGCGTCGCCCGCACCTGCTCCGTTTTGGTTGGCTGGGTCCATAGTAACTCCTTTACTTTAGTATCGTCTTTTTACGTGCTCGTACACGCTAAAGCTATCCCTATTTTTGCACAAGTTATCCACAGCTGCAATAGGGCTTATGTTATTACAGCTCGGGCGGGTCGAGGTGTGGCTCGGGCAGCATACAATCGTCGCAGGTATGATCGAAAATGGCGCGGCCGTTTTGGTCCGAGCCGTGCGCTCCGCAGGGTTGTCTGTCGTCCATTAGTGATTAGTATAGTGGTTACTATTAGTGGGCGCTATGGGGCACTCCCCTATCGAGCCTATGATCGCGCTATTTTTTGCGCTAACACCTTAGCCACCACTCCCCTACCCTACCGTGGTGCCCCCTCTCCACCCCTGTTAAGTGTTGTAAATTTGTACGGGGGGGTTAAAACAGCGGGGAAGTGGTCGGGGAAGTGGTTTTTACACTAAAAAAGCCCCCCAGGGGGGACCTCTTTAGCCTCAATTCTGCAGCGTTTGTCCAGGGAAGTTTCGGACCGCAGGCTATTGCATTTTATCGCGCAGCTGCACGCGGTGTGGGCTTGCCACCTACCTACCTTAAACGCCAGGCGGGACCATTGCAAGCGTGTGCACTTTATTTATTCGGCGGCCTGTTCGTCCTCAGCCAGGGCCTCGTCTAGGTCGGCCTCGGTCTTAGCGATAGCCGCCTCCTCGTCGCCGTCTGGTGGCACGATCGTTACTATAGCGTGTGCGTCTATTTCAGCCATTATAGTAGCTCCTCAAATACTTTAGTTAAATTGGGCGCGATCTTTTTAAAGCCCTTAGGGTCCATACGCCAGGCACCGTAAGCGTCCGCAAATACCTCGCTCTCGCTGCGTGCATACGTTCCCCATTTGCCCATGCTAAATATGCCAGTGCGGCCGTCCTTGCTTACCTTGCGGACCGTGCGGCCCTGGGCCACGAGCGTAAGCTCCTCGGGCGTTAGGTCGGCTGCCAGGTCGCGCTTTAATCGCTCGGCCACTATGGCTGTTTTGTCGGCCTGGATAGCTGCGAATATATCAGCACGGCGGTTTAGTTTTTGCCCGCTATTGTAGCCGTCGGTGTGTACGTTCATTGCGTCGATCGCGTGGCCTATTTCGTGGTATACCGTATGCTGCACGCGTTTGCCTGCAGGTCCTGGCCTAATATGTAGCTGGCGAGTAACGCCCACAATTTGGCGGCTGCTGTCGTAAATAGGTCGCTCAGAATATACGCCACGTGTGTTAGGGGCCCAGCGGCTGCGCGGCGGCTTGGCTGTTGGCACGATATTGTTTTCGCGGACCACGCGGGCCTCCAGCGGGCTTAGTTTAAATACCTGCTGGCTTTTACCATTAGGCACTACGAGCGTCTGGCTGCCTGCATTGCTTACGCGGGTAACACCCTCGGCAATTTTCTTTTTAGTTTGGCGGCCACCTGCAGCGCTCGGTATGCCTGCGCGAGGTTCGCCCCAGCTTGGTTTTTCGTACATTCCAGTATTAGGGTTATATGCCTTGGTCATAGCGGCCAGGTTGCTGTGGACGATATTGTAGTGGTGCTGGCAGTTAGGGTGGAATATGCCGTCGGCCTTAGCGTCGGCCAGTGTAGGGTAGCCCTCAGTTTTGCCCATAAGGCTTACTATTTTATATTCCCATTTAGCGCAGGCGCTGTGGGTAGAGTTGCCGCCCGTGATCTCCACGAGGTCGTAGCCGTTCTGCAGCATTTTATTAGCCACTCCAGTATTGCGGGCCTCCATTAGCTTAGTGCGGGCTAGCATGGCTGCGTAGCGGTCCAGCTCCCATTTAGCACCCCGTTTATCCACAAGGCCAGTAACACCCCCAGCTTTAAGCGAGGCCTTTACTCGGTCCGATATGGCACGGCGGCCTGCACCCGTTAGGGCACCCTCTGCGATCTCTAGCGTAATTTGGTCCTTAACGGCCTGGCTCAGTAGCTGGCCTGCTGTGCGGCCCACCGTCGTAAGCGCAGTAGCAAAAGCCTCCTGCGTTTCACTAACTAGGACCTCCACAGCACGGCGGTCTATTACGTTAAATGCCGTAGCCTCGCGCATAGGGGCGTTTATGGTGCCTAGCTGCTTAATAACGTCGCCAGTGCCACGCTGGTAGGTAGCAGGCAGTACGTCGTCGAGCCAGGCCCCAGTTTCCACGCCTGCCTCGCCTAGTATTTGCTCGATCTGGCGCATAATGCCAGCACGCCTAAACTGTTCAAAGTCGGTCTGCTCGTCAAAGGTGGCCATAATCTTACGGCCTGCACTTTTATAAATGCTCTCTAGTCGCCTTAGGTCGCTCTCTCTAAAGGGTTCGCGCTGCGGTATATTCGGCATGGCTAAGCCCCGCCGCTAGTGCCGCCAATGTTCGGGACCGTGCTAGTAGGGACCGCTACACCGTTCTCCTCGGTAATTCGCTTGGCTTTTTCGGCTGCGTCCTCGCGGTCCAGGTTGTCCAGTCGCATAATAGCGTCGGTTTTACTCTCGGTGCCCTGGTCTAGGCGCTTGCCTACGTTCTCGATCTGCTCTGCGTCGT
>Ga0210043_1000767_pt1 | contig 32420 bp, 30 predicted proteins | sample CryGeymet201501t_FD_183990 | JGI IMG/M metagenome (GOLD analysis project Ga0210043, IMG submission 183990) | Groundwater microbial communities from Crystal Geyser aquifers in Utah, USA - Crystal Geyser metaG 2015-01t (SPAdes) (version 2) | ecosystem: Environmental > Aquatic > Deep subsurface >... | reverse complement strand
CGGTGCCGGATTCATCGGCTCAGCCGTCGTGCGCCAGTTCATCCATGACACGCAAGACCGCGTGGTCAACGTCGACAAGCTGACCTATGCGGGAAATCTGCAATCGCTCGCCGCCATTTCGGACAACCCGCGTTACCGCTTCGAGCAGGTCGATATCTGCGATGCCGCTGAAGTGGCGCGGGTGTTCCGCGAGCATCAGCCGGATGCCATCATGCATCTGGCGGCCGAGTCTCATGTGGACCGCTCCATCTCCGGGCCGGCCGCTTTCATCCAGACCAACATCGTCGGCACTTACACCTTGCTGGAAGCCGCGCGTGCGTACTGGAGCGCATTGCCGGACGGAAAAAAATCCGCGTTCCGCTTTCACCACATCTCCACCGACGAGGTGTACGGCAGCCTGGGCGACGAAGGTTTCTTTACCGAAGAAACGGCTTATGAACCGAACTCGCCCTACTCCGCCAGCAAGGCATCGAGCGACCATCTGGTGCGCGCCTGGCATCACACCTACGGCCTGCCGGTAGTGACCACCAACTGCTCCAACAACTACGGGCCGTATCATTTCCCGGAAAAGCTCATCCCGCTGGTGATCCTGAACGCGGTCAACGGCAAGCCGCTGCCCATCTACGGCAAGGGCGACAACATCCGCGACTGGCTGTATGTGGACGACCATGCGCGCGCGCTGCGTCTGGTGCTTGAAAAAGGCACACCGGGCGAGACCTACAACATCGGCGGCTGGAACGAGAAGACCAATCTGGAAGTGGTGCAGGCGATCTGCGCCATCCTGGACGAGTTGCATCCGCAGGGCGCGCCGCATGCAAAACTCATCACCTATGTCGCCGACCGCCCCGGCCACGACCAGCGTTACGCCATCGATGCGACCAAAATCGCGCGCGAACTGGGCTGGAAGCCGCAGGAGACTTTCGCGAGCGGACTGCGCAAAACGGTCGAGTGGTATCTGGCCAATACCGATTGGGTGCAGGGCGTGACCAGCGGCGAATATCAGCACTGGATGAAGAAGCAGTATGGTGCGTGAAGCTAACGAGAACTAGAATTCATCAATTTTCAGAAAAGCACTTTAGGAAATGCCAACTCATCTGTCATGCCCGCAAAGGCGGGTATCCAGTCGTTACTCAGCAGTCATAAATTAAAGCTACAAAAAATTGATATAGCATGTGTAGGAGCCCGATTTATCGGGCGATTTCAAGATTGGCTATCGCCCGATAAATCGGGCTCCTACAACGACGTTTTGGTTTACGCAATGATTTCGACTATTGGTACATGTGTTGCCTAACTAACTGCTCTGTAAATTAACTGGGTTCTCGCCTTCGCGGAAATGACGAAACAAATTTATTTGGTATTTTTTAGTTTAGTCTCGGAAAAAAACACGACTTTATTGTTTGCAACTTCCAAAAAGTCGCGACTTTCTTGCAAATAATTCGGGAGAAGCAAAATGAAAGGCATCATCCTCGCCGGCGGTTCCGGCACCCGGCTGTATCCGGTCACGCTGCCGGTGTCCAAGCAGCTGCTGCCGATCTACGACAAGCCGATGATCTATTACCCGCTGACCACGCTGATGCTGGCCGGGATCCGCGACATCCTGATCATCTCGACGCCGCAGGACACGCCGCGCTTCGAGCAGTTGCTGGGCGACGGCGCGCGCTGGGGGATCAGTCTCTCCTACGCGGTGCAACCGTCGCCGGACGGGCTGGCGCAGGCGTTCATCATCGGCGAGTCGTTTATCGGCAACGACAGTTGCGCACTGGTGCTGGGCGACAATATTTTCTACGGTCACGGTCTGGAAACCCTGTTGGAGACCTCGGCTCTCAAGCAGGCTGGCGGCACGGTGTTCGCCTATCGGGTGACCGACCCGGAACGCTATGGCGTGGTGGATTTCGACGCCAACGGTCACGCCTTGAGCATCGAGGAAAAGCCCGCCCGGCCCAAGTCGAACTATGCGGTGACCGGCCTGTATTTTTACGACAATGAAGTGGTCAGCATCGCCAAGTCGATCAAGCCCTCGCCCCGCGGCGAACTGGAGATCACCACGGTCAACCAGATTTATCTCGAACACGGCAAGCTGGACGTGCGGGTGATGGGGCGCGGCAGCGCGTGGCTGGACACCGGCACCCACGATTCGTTGCTGGAGGCGTCGCTTTTCATTCAGACACTGGAGAAACGCCAGGGCCTGAAGATTGCCTGCCCGGAAGAGATTGCCTATCGTCGCGGCTATATCACGCGCGCACAACTGGAAGCGCTGGCGCAGCCGCTGGCCAAGAACGGCTACGGCCAATATCTGCTGGCCCTGCTACAGGAGAAATTTTGACATGCAGGCACTGCCAACTTCTCTTTCCGGCGTGTTTATCCTTGAACCCAAGGTATTCGGCGATACGCGCGGATTTTTTTACGAGAGCTTCAACGCGCGCCGTTTTGCCGAGCTGACCGACATCACCACGCCCTTCGTGCAGGACAACCACTCCAAATCCGCGCGCCATGTGTTGCGCGGCCTGCATTACCAGATCCGGCAGGCACAGGGCAAACTGCTGCGCGCGGTGGCGGGCGAAGTGCTCGATGTGGCGGTGGATATCCGCCGCAGTTCGCCCACCTTTGGCCAGGTCGAGACGGTCATCCTTAGCGCGGAAAACAAGCGTATGTTATGGATCCCGCCCGGTTTCGCGCACGGCTTCGTGGTGTTGAGCGAGAGCGCCGAGTTCCTGTACAAGACCACGGACTACTGGGCGCCCGAACACGAACGCTGCATCCTGTGGAACGACCCTCAGCTTGCCATCGACTGGCAATTGAACGGCGCGACGCCGTTGCTTTCCGGCAAGGATCAGGCCGGGAAATTGCTGAAAGATGCCGAGGTCTTCGCGTGAGCCTCATCCTGCTCACCGGCGTCAACGGCCAGCTCGGCTGGGAATTGCAGCGCACGCTGGCACCCTTGGGCCAAGTCGTTGCGCTCCCCCGGGCGCAACTCGACTTGAGCCAGCCTGAAATGATCCGCACTGTCGTGCGCGAGTATCGCCCCGGCATTATCGTCAATCCGGCTGCCTACACGGCGGTGGACAAGGCCGAATCCGAACCCGATCTGGCACACGCAATCAATGCCGTCGCACCCGGCGTACTGGCGGAAGAAGCACAAAAAATCGGCGCGCTGCTGGTGCATTATTCGACCGACTATGTGTTCGATGGCGGCAATCCAGCCCCTTACACCGAGGACGATCGCCCCAATCCGCAGAGCGTGTATGGCCAAAGCAAGCTCGCCGGTGATGACGCCGTGCGCGCCTCGGGCTGTGCGCACGTCGTTCTGCGCACCAGTTGGGTCTATGGCGTGCATGGCGGGAATTTTGTGAAGACGGTGTTGCGGCTGGCGAAAGAGCGCAACGAGTTGCGCATCGTTTCCGACCAGTTCGGCGCCCCGACCTGGGCGCGCCGTCTCGCGCTAGGCAGCGCGGAAATTCTGCGCCAATGCCGCGCTAATCCGGATGATGCGAGCCGCCTCGGTTTGTTCCACCTGACCGCGGCCGGGCGCACCAACTGGCATGAATATGCGGAAGAGATCGTGCGCCTGGCGCGCCAGCATGATCCGCTGCTGCGCGACAAACCCATCGTCATCGAGGCCATCCCGACCAGCGCTTATCCCCTGCCCGCGCCGCGCCCGGCGAACTCGGTGCTGGCCACCGGCAGGATCAGGAATGCATTCGGATTGGCTCTGCCGAACTGGCAGGAAGATCTGGCGGAGTGTGTGCGTGAGCTTTATTCAGGCACCCTTCAGGCCGAATAGTGAAACCGGCAAGCGATGATCACCAATTCCTCATCGCTGGCACGATAAACCAAACGGTTGACTCCATCGGTACGGCGCGACCAGTATCCGGACAAATCTCCCCGTAACGGCTCCGGTTTACCCACCCCGTCGAAGGGATCACGAACTGCGCCGTCGATCAGCAGATTGATGCGCTTGAGCGTCTTGCGATCTTGTTCCTGCCAATACAGATAGCTTTCCCATGCATCCGGCACAAATCGGATGGCACGCATCATTCATTGAGGATCAGGTTTCTGGGCTGTGACAATCCGGCTTTATCTTGCGCAATGGCTCTAGCCAGCGCAGCCGCATTTGCCGGGTTGCCGGTCAGGTGCAGGGTTTCCATGATGCTGTTGTAGTTGTCGAGCGACATGACCACCGCATCACCTTCGGCATCGCGTCGGCTGATGATGGTCACCTCTGCATCATTGACCACACCATCGAGGACAGACTTGAGCGCATTACGCGCATGGGAATAGGTAACAACTTTCAATTTAGCCTCACTTGTGCATAAAGTTGCACAAGTTTAACGCTGGCGCGTTTTCAGTGCAACGCCCGGTTGACCTGTTCCAGATCGGCTTCGGCCAGCGTGCCCGCCGCCGACTTCAAGCGCAACTGGCTAAGCAGATAGTTGTATTGCGCCTGATACAGGTCGCGCTGCGTGGCGTACAACTGCTGTTGCGCGTTGAGCACGTCGAGGTTGGTGCGCACGCCAACTTCCTGCCCCAGCTTGCTCGCTTCGAGCAGACTCTCGCTGGATTTCAGCGCCTGCTGCAGTGCCTGCACCTGGGCGATGCCGGTGGCGATACCGAGGAACGCCTGGCGCATCTGCAGCTCGGCATTGCGCCGCGCACTCTCCAGGTCCTGCCTGGCTTTTTCCCGGTTGGCATCCGCTTCGCGCCATTTCGACTGGGTGGCGCCGCCCTCGAATAACGGCATGTTCAGTTCTACACCAATGATCTTGCTGGTGACCGTCGATGCACCAAAAGTGCCGCCAGTTTGCACGTTCTCGTTGTAGTTCGCGACCAGATCGAGCGTCGGATAATGGCCGCCGCGACTGCGCGCGACCTCTTTTTCGGCCAGCGCCAACGCCGTCTGCGCCAGCGTTACCCGCAGATTTTCCGCATGCGAGCGCGCAATCCAGGTCATCTGGTCATTCGGTTCCGGGTATTCCAGTTTGAGGTTGGTTCCAACGGGCGACAGCCCGGTTCCCGATACATTGGTCAATTGCTGCAGTGTGCGCTGCTTGATTTCCAGATCGTTCGCCGCCACCAGCTCCTGCGCCCGGATCAGATCAAAGCGCGCCTGAGCTTCATAAGTGTCGGTGATGGTGGCGGTGCCCACTTCGAAATTGCGCTTGGCCTGTTCCAGTTGCTCCCCGATCGCGCTCTTCTGGGCGGCAGCCAGTTGCACCGAATCCTGCGCGATCAGCACGTCGAAATACGCCTGCGCCACGCGCAGAATCAGCTCCTGCCCGGCAGTTTGGTATTGCAGTTCCGCCACCGCGCTTTGCAATTGCGCCTGGCTGTAGGCTGCCCAGTTTTGCTGGCGGAACAGCGGCTGCACCAGGGTAAAACCGTAACCGTGGCTGTTGTATTGTTTGTTGCCGCCGCTGACAAACAGCGAACCCGTGTCGGTGGTGATGTCGTTGAATTGGCTGTTGGCCCTTGCGCTGATCGTCGGCAACAGCAGGGCTATCCCCTGTCTGGATTTTTCCTGTCCCGCCTGTTGCGCGGCGCGCGCGGCAGCGAACACGGCATCCCCGGATTGCGCGGCACGATAGACGTCGATCAGATCGGCGGCACCGGATGGCGCCGCCAAACCGAATGCCAGCAAAGCGGCCAGAAGGGCGGTGGGGATTTTCATATTGTCACTCCAAATATTAGCAGTTGCTAATATTATAGTTTGCTCGAACAGAGGGCAAGCCCGGCAGGTAAAAGTGCTTAAAACACAAAGCGCTGCGGTTGCAGCGCGTTGCGCAGCGGGGCCACGGCGGTTTCGAACAGGACTCGCGTTTCGAACTTTTCCGCCGCCGTGCGCGTGATCAGTTGCGCCTGCATCGCCGGCGCATCGCCGACGATGGCAAACAGACGCCCGCCGATCTTGAGTTGCTGTTTATAGGCCGGCGGCAACACGGGGGTGGAGCCGGTCAGCACGATCGCGTCATATTCCGCTTCGCCCCAGTGCTGCGCCGCATCGCCGACTTGCAGGTTGACGTTGCCGATGTTGTGCGCGGCCAGATTGCGCGCCGCCTGGGCGCTCAGTTCCGGCTCAATTTCGACGCTGGTGACCTGCGCCGCCATGCGCCCCAGCAAAGCCGTCAGATAGCCGCTGCCGCTGCCAATTTCCAGCACGCTGTCGGACGGTTGCAGCGCCAGCGCCTGCACCGCGCGCGCTTCGAGTTTGGGTTGCCACATGCTGGCACCGTGGCCGAGCGGAATCTCGGTATCGAAGAAAGCCAGCGCGCGGCTGGCGGGCGGCACGAACTGTTCGCGACGCACCACTTTCAGCAGTTCCAGCACACGCGGGTCAAGCACGTCCCACGGGCGGATTTGCTGCTCGATCATGTTGAAGCGCAATTGTTCCAGATTCATGACTCTCTCCTTGTATGTTGCCCGGTTATCCGATCAATCTCGCGGGAGTATAGCAACAGCACCCCCCGCCCTCAACTTGCCGGAGGTATGGCGCAGCTTGCCAAATGCGGCGCGCAACCCTTCGATGCCGTCATCGACATAGGTGAACACCACCGGAATCACCAGCAGGCTGAGGAAGGTGGAGGTGATCAGGCCGCCGATCACCACGATCGCCATCGGTGAACGGAAACTGCCGTCGCCGGTGCCGAGGTCGAGCGCCACCGGCAGCATGCCGGCGCCCATCGCCAGGGTGGTCATCACGATCGGCCGCACCCGCTTGCGGCAGGCGTCGAGCAGCGCCTCGGTGCGGCTCATGCCGCGTTCGCGGCGCGACACGATGGCGTATTCCACCAACAGGATCGAGTTCTTGGTGGCGATCCCCATCAGCATGATGATGCCGATCATCGACGGCATCGAGATCGCGCTGCGGGTCAGGAACAGGGCGAGGAAGGCACCCGGAACGGACAGAATCAGCGCCCATAGAATGGTGGCCGGTTGCATGAAATCCTTGAACAGCAACACCAGCACGATATAGATGCACAGCACGCCGGTGGCCATCGCCAGGCCGAAGCTGGCGAACAGCTCCTCCATCTTTTCGGCATCGCCGATCGGCGCAACCGACACACCCGGCGGCAAATCCTTCAGCGCGGGCAGCGCCTGCGCCGCCGCCTGCACGTCGCCCATTGGCTGTCCGGCCAGTTCGACGTCGAAAGTGATATTGCGCTGGCGGTCGTAGCGGTCGATCTGCGCCGGGCCGCTTTCGAGGGAGATGCTGGCCACGTTGGCCAGCAGCACCGGACCGCGCGCGCCGGGCACCGTGAGCCGTCCCAGCAGATCGATATCCCCGCGCGCCTCGTCGCGCAGTTTGACAACGATGGGCAGCTGCCGCTCCGGCAGGTTGAGTTTGGCCAGCGCCTGGTCGTAATCGCCGCTGGTGGCCACGCGCAAGGTCTCGGCGATGGCGGCGGTGGTCACGCCGAGATCGGCGGCGCGGGCAAAATCTGGACGCACCACCACTTCCGGTTGCTGGATGCTGGCATTCGACACCACCGTGCCGATACCGGACAGAGTGCGTAATTCCTGCCCGACTTTCAGCGCGTGCTGCACCAGCAATTCGCCGTTCTCGCTGCTCAGCACCAGCTGGTATTTGTCGGAAGCCGAACCCAGCCCGACTCTGATGCGAACACCCGGCAACTCCCGCAATGCCTCGCGCAACGCGTCCTCGATCACCTGCTTGCGCGGGCGCTCGCCACGCTCCGTCAGCTGGATCGACAGAGTCGCTTTGCGCGCTTCAGCCGCGCCGGTCGGTTCGAACGCATTGCCGCCTGCCGCACCGCCGCCGATGGCGGTATAGACCAGCATCACATGCGGATTCTGCATCACCACCGTGCGCGCCTGTTCGGCCAGCGCGTAGGTCTGCTCGAACTTGCTCCCCGGCGGCAGGGTCAGCGATACCTGGGTCTGCGACTGATTGTCCTTGGGCTGGAACGCGGTCGGCAGGGTGGCGGCAAGGAAGAAGGAACCAAAGAAGAACACGGCGGTGGCGAGCAGCGTGGTCTTGCGGTGATGCAGACACCATTGCGCCCACGTGAGATAGATTTCGATCCAGCCCGGCGTGGCGTGTTTGACGCGGGGGCGCAGGAAATAGGCGCACATCATCGGCGTCAGCAAACGCGCCACCAGCAGCGAGAACAGCACGGCTACCGCCGCGGTCCAGCCGAACTGCACGAAGAAGCGCCCCGCCACCCCGTCCATGAACGCGGTCGGCAGGAACACTGCGACCAACGTGAACGTAGTTGCGATGACCGCCATGCCGATCTCGTCCGCCGCTTCCATCGCCGCCTGGTAGGGGGTTTTGCCCATCTCCAGATGGCGCATGATGTTCTCGATTTCGACGATGGCATCGTCCACCAGCACGCCGACCACCAGCGACAGGGCGAGCAGGGTCACCAGGTTGATGGTGAAGCCGAACGCATACATCAGGGCAAAGGTCGGAATGATGGCGAGCGGCAAGGCAGTGGCCGCCACAATGGTGGCGCGCGTGTTGCGCAGGAAGAAAACCACTACCACGACCGCGAGGAACGCGCCCTCGAAGATCATCTCCATTGAGCCCTGATAAGTCTGATAGACGGTATCAACCATGTTGAACACGCGCTCGGTGATGATCCGCGGATGGTCGCGCTTGAATTCGTCCAGCGCGGCGCTTACCCCGTCCGCCACCGCCACATCGCTCGCCCCGAGCGAGCGTACGATCTCGAAACCGACCACCGGCCTGCCGTCATGCAACGCCGCCGAGCGGCGCTCGGCGATGGTGTCGCGCACCTCGGCCACCTGGTTCAGGTGCAGGCTGCGGCCGTCGCGCAGGCTGATCTCCATCTGTCCCAACTCGTCTGCCGTGCGCACGGTCGCCACGGTGCGGATCGATTGTTCCTGCCCGCCCAGTTCGGCGCGCCCGCCGGGCGCTTCCTGCTGTATCTGGCGCAACTGCGCGGAAACTTCGGCGGCGGTGACATTCAGCCCCAGCAGTTTGACCGGATCCAGCTCCACCCGCACCTGGCGCGTGACCCCGCCGACCCGGTTTACCGCGCCCACGCCTTTCACTCCGAGCAGTTGTTTGGCCACATTGTTATCGACGAACCAGGACAACTCCTCCTCGCTCATGCCGGGTGCGGCAATGGTGTATGTGAGCAGGGGTTTGCCGCTCAGCTCCACCTTGTTGATCACCGGATCGAGCATCTCGCGCGGCAGATCGCCGCGCACCCGCGCGACGGCCGAGCGCACATCTTCCAGCGCTGCGCGCGAATCTCGCTCCAGGCGGAACTCGGCCGAGATGATCGCGCTGCTGTCTTTCACCTGGGTGTAGAGATGTTTCAGGCCTTGCACCCCGGCCAGCGCGTTTTCGATCTTGCGCGCCACCTCGACTTCCAGCTGCTCCGGCGAGGCACCCGGCAATTGCGCGGCGACCGTGACCACCGGCAGATCAATGTCCGGGAAAAGCTGGATCTTCATCGCCTTGAACGCGGACAGGCCGAGGAAGGTGAGCAGGATGAATCCCAGCACGGCCGGGATGGGGTTGCGGATGGACCAGGCGGAGACGTTCATCGCGCCACCACCTGCACGACGTCGCCCTCGGTCAGGAACGGCCCGCCGGTTTTCACCACGCGCTCATTCGCGGCAAGGCCCTGTTTGATTTCGATGCGGTCGCCGACACGCTGCCCGATCCGGACTGTCCGCTCATGCACGCGCGACTCGGCCTCCACCACCAGCACATAGCTCTGGCTGCCGCGTTGCATGACGGCGGTCTGCGGCAGGGAAGCCAGTTTTCGTTTGCCGTTCGTTAGATCGAAAGTACCGCGTGCGAACACGCCGGCGACGATGTTGCTGCTGTCTTCCAGGCGCACCAGTGCATGGCCAAAGCGGGTCTGCATCTCGACCTTGGGCGAAATCGCACGCACCGTTCCCTGCACCGTGCGCCCGTCGCCGAGCGTGACGCTGACGCGCATGCCGCGGCGCAGACGCATCAGCTCTTCCGCGGTCAGTTCCGCCTGCCACTCCAGGCGGCCCTGGCGGATCAGACGAAACAATTCGGCATCACTCTTCGGCATCGTGCCGACGTTGGCATTGACGGCGGAGATCACGCCGTCATCCGGCGCCACGATCCTGCCCTGCGGCGCAGTGCTGCCTGCCGGACGCAGCGTGTTGTCCAGCGTCGCCAGCACCTTGCCGCGTTGGACGCGGTCGCCGATGCTGACCTTCACGTCGGCGATGCGCACGCCCTGCAACTGTGACCCGATGACCGCTTCCTGCCAGGGAATGATGCTGCCGTTGGCAGACAGGGTCTGCACCCACTGTTCAGGGCGCAGGGCGACCGTTTTCACGCTCAGCGCCGGGCGGTTCACGCTGGCGACCGGCGCCGCCACGCTGTGCCGACTGGCCAGCCAGCCCGCGCCACCCAGCAGCAGCGTTCCGGCCAGCAACAGCAGGACGGGCCTGGCTTTTTGAATATGTACTTTCATTGTGCCTTCTTTCATTTTTTTCCAGTCCAAGCGGTTCAGGCACTTGCGCGCCGCGCGCGTTCGCCGCCGACCAGCACCAGCGCGTATTCGACCAGTCGTGCCACCATCGCCTCGCGCGCCGGCAGGCCTTTGACCAGTTGCGGCGCGAGGATTTCCACCGCCTGGCGGCCACCGTGGCTATACACCGTGGCAAGACCGGCCAGACAAAAACACAGGCGATCGACCTCCCCGTCCGCGGCGGCCAGGCCGAATTCGCGGCACAGCAGCGCCTGCAACTTTTCGTGGTTGGCGCGATACACCTCCACCATCGCGTCGCCCAGCACCCCGCTCGGTTCGGCTTCCTCGCGCGCATGCAGGCGCATGAACTGGCGCAGCATCGGATCCTCTTCGGCACCGGGCGGGAACAGCCAGGTATAGAAGGCGAGCAGGCCGTCGCGCAAGCTGGCCTGCGCCAGATCGAGGGTGACGAAGCCGTTGCATTGATTCAGGAAAGGGAGGCGAAACACCTCGCGGTAGAGGGCCGCCTTGTCGCCGAAGTGATAATGGATCGCGGCCAGATTCACCCCGGCGCGGCGCGCAATCGCGCGCGTGGTGGCGGCGCGGTAGCCGGATTCGGCGAACACCCCGGTGGCAGCCAGCAACAAGCGCCAGCGCGTCTCTTCCTGCGATGCGGGCGGGTGACCGAGCAGGCGTTGCGCCATGCTCATCAGCGGACAGGTCGATTTCTGGGTGGTGTTCAAGCGCGCTCCGGCAAGCAAAACGGAGCGCCACCCTAGTTCAGTCAAGCGATTAAGTCAAGCGACTGAATACCGGAATTATGCGGCCACGCGATCCTGATAGACCTCGATTAGCATCTCGACGAAGCGCTGCGCCTGCGGTGAAAGAAACTTGCCTTTGCGCAGCACCAGGCCGTAGTCGCGTTGCGGGAAATAATCCTTGAGCGGGATGCGTTCCAGCTTTTCGCATCCGGTGAGGCAGATGTCGGTGACGATGGAAATCCCCATGCCCATCTCCACGTATTTTTTTATCACCTCCCAGCCGCCTGCTTCCAGGGTGACCTTGAACGAGAGGTTCTGTTGCTGGAAGGCGTACTTGACCATGCCCCAGGTCGACAGATGGCGCGGCGGCAAAATCAGGCCGTACTGGCTGATGTGTTCGAGCGTCACATTCTTTATCTTGGCCAGCGGGTGTCCGGGCGGCACGATCAGCACCGGGTCATAGGTCACGACGGGTTGATAGGAAATATCCTCCGGCACTTCCAGCATGGAGCCGACGGCGAAGTCGATCTCGTCCGCCTTGAGCATCTTCAGGCCGTCGCGCCCGGTCACGTTGAACAGGCGCAGATGCACACCCGGATACGCCTTGACGAAGCGGCTGACCGCTTCCGGCAGGATGTAAAGGATGGTCGATTCGCCCGCGCCGATGTTGAGTTCGCCCGATTCGAGATGCCCGCTTTGCGCTGCGAAGTTGGTTTGCAGATCGTCGATGCCGCGCACCAGCGGCTCGGCCAGCGCATACAGCGCCTCGCCGTCCGGCGTCAGACGCAACGTCGGCCCGCGCCGCTCAAACAGGGTCACATTCAATTCCCGCTCCAGCGCCTGAATCTGCAAGGTAATCGACGGCTGGCTGAGGAACAGTTTCCGTGCCGCCAGCGTTACGCTGCCACACTTCACCACCTGACAGAACGCCCGCATCTGCTTGAGCCGATTGTTCTTGTAATACGCCTGTTTGTCTGTCGGCATGCCGCTCCCCGCCCCCTGTTTTTGCAATTCCTAATAATGAAAATTGAAATAATTGATTGCCCAAATGATTGTAACTTCAATAACCTTGCCCCAACAAAAAAATAAGTTGGACGAGTTTCACACTCATCTCAACCGGGGAGAAGCATCATGGAAACACTGCACAATGTCATATTGGCGGGCGCATTCATGGCTGCATTGGGCGGCGTGCTGGCGCTGTTTCTGGCGATTGCCAGCAAGCGCCTGTATGTCTTCGAAGACCCCCGCATCAACGAAGTCGAAGAGATGCTGCCGCATTCCAATTGCGGCGCCTGCGGCACCGCCGGTTGCCGTAACTTTGCCGAACAGGTGGTCGATGGCAAACTCGAACCCGCCCGCTGCACCGTCAATCAGCCGGAGCAGAATCTGTCCATCGCCGAATTTCTCGGCATCACCCTGGGCGATGTCGAGAAACGTGTCGCGCGGCTGGCGTGCGCCGGCGGCAGTCATGTCGCCAAAATCCGCGCCGAATATATCGGTCACTCCACCTGCCGCTCCGCCGCGATCGCCGGGGGTGGCGGCAAAGCCTGCGCCTGGGGTTGTCTCGGTATCGGCGATTGCGCCGACGTGTGCGACTTCGACGCCATTTTCATGGACCCGCACGGCCTGCCGCAGGTGATCGCCGATAAATGCACCGCCTGCGGTGACTGCGTCGATATCTGCCCAAAACAGTTGTTCTCGCTGCAACCCGTGTCGCGCAAGCTGTGGCTGGCCTGCCGCAACGAGGCCGACCCGGATGCCGCCGAAGCGGTGTGCGCGGTGGCCTGCACCGCCTGCGGCAAGTGCGTGGCGGACGCCGCACCCGGCCTGATCGCGCTCAAGAGCAATCTTGCGGTGATCGACTACGCGAACAATGAACAGGCCGATCGACGCGCCATCGAGCGCTGCCCCACCGGTGCCATCGTCTGGCTTCAAGGCGAGCACATCGGCAAAGGTCACGCCGCCAAAAAGATCATCCGCATCCAACCCCTGCCGGTCATGGCTGAAGCCTGATCCGCCCCCTTCAACAGGAGACTCCGCCATGCTGAACAAGATCAAACAATTCAAATTGCTGGACGCCATCACCGGCGCCGAGCAGCAAACCGGCTTCAAATATCCCGGGGTGCGCGATGCGATCGACGGCAACACTGCGGTCATCCTGGTGGAACGCGAAGCCTCGGACGGCGCCGGTGCCTACCCGATCACCCCTTCGACGCAGATGGGCGAATACTGGGCGGAAGCGGTCGCTGCCGGGCATCTGAACACGGCCGGCCGGCCGCTGATCTTCATCGAACCGGAATCGGAGCACGCCGCCGCCGGGGTCACTGCCGGGCTATCGATGACCGGGATGCGCGCGGTGAATTTCACCTCCTCGCAAGGCATGGCCTTCATGCACGAATCGCTCTACGCCGCGGTCGGCAAACGCCTGCCGTACGTGCTGAACGTGGGCTGCCGCGCGATCACCAAGAATTCGCTCAACGTGCATTGCGCGCACGACGATTATCACTGCGCCGACGACACCGGCTTCATCCAGGTGATGGCGAAGAACGCGCAGGAAGCGGCCGATCTCAACCTGATCGCGCGCAAAACCGCCGAGCTGGCACTGACGCCGGCGATGGTGGCGCAGGACGGCTTCCTCACCACGCACCTGATCGAGCCCGTATTGGTGCCGGAAAAAGAACTGGTGGCGGAGTTCCTCGGCTACTCGGACGACATCATCGACACCCCCACCCCGGCGCAGCGCATCCTGTACGGCGACACCCGCCGCCGCGTGCCGCAATTGTGGGACGTGGACAATCCGGTGCAATCCGGCGTGGTCACCAATCAGGACGGTTACATGCAGGCGGTCGCCGCACAGCGCCCGTATTTCTTCCAGCACATCCCGGCGCTGATGGAACAGAGCATGGCCGAGTTCTACCGGCTCACCGGTCGCCGCTATCAGCGCGTCGGTCAATACCGCTGCGACGATGCCGACTACCTCATCGTCGGCCAGGGCAGCATGACGGTGCAGGCGGCGGCCGTCGCCGACTGGTTGCGCGAGACACGCAAGATCAAGGTCGGCGTGATCAATCTCACTGTGTTCCGCCCCTTTCCCGGCGACTTGCTGGGCAAGCTGCTCAAGGGCAAAAAGGGCGTGGCGGTGCTGGAGCGTACCGACCAGCCGCTGGCGGAAGATCTGCCGCTGATGCGCGAAGTGCGTGCCACGGTCACAAAATGCATCGAGAATGGCCGCGACGATTCATATCCCGAGTATGCGAGCTATGCCAGCGCGAAGGACATGCCTTCGCTTTATTCCGGCTGTTACGGCCTCGGTTCGCGCGACCTGCAACCGGAGGGCCTGATCGCCGCCGTGGAGAACATGCTGCCCGGCGCAGCCAAGCGCAAGTTCTTCTACCTGTCAGTGGATTTCGTGCGCGACGAGTCGGCCACGCCGAAACAGGAATTCCGCCAGCAGGAATTGCAAGCCGCCTACCCGCGCATCAGGGAGATGGCGCTGCGCGGTTCGGAAAATCCCAACCTGATGCCCAAGGGCGCGATCGCGGTGCGCATGCACTCGGTCGGCGGCTGGGGCGCGGTGACCACCGGCAAGAACCTGGCGATGACCCTGTTCGAACTGCTCGGCTGGGACATCAAGGCCAACCCGAAATACGGTTCGGAAAAGAAGGGCCAGCCCACCACCTACTATCTGTCGGCGGCGCCGGAACCGATCCGCATCAACTGCGAATACAGCAGCATCGACGTGGCGCTGTCGCCCGACCCGCAGGTGTTTTTGCACACCAACGCGGTGGCCGGCCTGAAGCAGAACGGCGTGTTCGTCATCCAGAGCAACCTCGCCACGCCGGAAGCGGTGTGGGCGACTTTCCCGCTCGCCACGCAAAAGTACATCGTGGACAACAGCATCCGCGTGTTCTATCTGGATGCGTTCAAGATCGCGCGCGAAGAATCTTCCAATCCCGACCTGCAACTGCGCATGCAGGGCAACGCTTTCCAGGGCGCGTTCTTCCATGCCTCGGACGTCAAGGAACGCGCCGGGCTGAGCGACGAGAATCTGTTCACGGCGATCGAGAACCAGCTGGAAGCGAAGTTCGGCAAAAAGGGCAAGCGTATCGTCGAGGACAATCTGCGCGTGGTGCGGCGCGGCTTCGAGGAAATCTACGAAATACCGGCTGCCGCCAAACAGGTCGGCCAGCGCCAGCACCTGCCGGTGGCGGCGACCGCGGCGTTGCCGGCGATGCTCAAACGTATCCCGGAGGGCGATGGCGGCATCACCGACATCCACCGTTTCTGGGAACAGACCGGCAGCTTCTATCTGAAGGGCCAAGGCTCGGACAATCTGGTCGATCCCTTCATGGGGCTGGCGCTGATCCCTGCGGTCACCGGCGTGTATCGCGACATGACGCAGATCCGTTTCGAGCATCCCGAGTGGATCGCCGAGAATTGCACCGCCTGCGGCGCGTGCTACACACAATGCCCGGACAACGCGATTCCCGGTCTGGTCTCGACCACTGCCGACGTCCTCAACACCGCGATCCAGAAGATCGAAATCGGCGGGCAGCCGACGCGCTTCCTGCGCAAGTTCAGCCGCGCCATCGACAAGCAGTTGCACGGCGCGCTGGATAAAGACGGGCTCGATGTGCGCGCGCTGTTGAGCCACGCCATCACCGAAGCCTTCGCCGCCGATCCGACCCAGGGTGACGATCGCGGGCGGCTGGAAAAAGAGCTAGCCCTGCTGCGCGAGACGCTGGGCGGTTTCAAGTTCGCCACCACCAAACCCTACTGGAACCAGAAGGAAAAGAAACAGGCGGGCAGCGGCGGCCTGTTCTCGATCACCGTCAATCCCTACACCTGCAAAGGCTGCGCGGTGTGCGTCGATGTGTGCGATGACAACGCGCTGCGCATGGTCACGCAAAGTGCCGACAGCGTTGAAACCCTGCGCCGCGACTGGGACTTCTGGCAGGACCTGCCGACCACCCCGCCGCAGTACAACCGCATCGACGATCTGAACGAAAAGATCGGCGCGCTGGATACGCTGCTGCTCGACAAGAACAACTACAACTCGATGTCCAGCGGCGACGGCGCCTGCCTCGGCTGCGGCGAAAAGACCGCCATCCACCTGTTCACCAGCACCGTCACCGCGCTGATGCAACCGCGCGTGCAAGCCTTCGTGGGCAAGCTGGATGAACTGATCGGCAAACTCGAAAATCACATCCGCATGAAGCTGGCCGGCACCGTGAACCTGACCGACACGCAGGCGGTGCTGCAGGCGATGCAGGCGCACCGGGGCGATGATTTGACGCTGGCCAATCTGGCCGCGACGTTGTCGCAGCAGAACGGCGGCGAACCGATCGACCAGGCCTGGCTGGGACGGGTGACGCACCTGCTGGAGAAACTGAACGACCTGCGTTGGCGCTATGTGGAGGGCAAGAATCACAAGGGCCGCGCGCACATGGGGATCGTCAACTCCACCGGTTGCACCTCGGTGTGGGCGTCCACTTTCCCGTTCAACCCCTATCCGTTCCCGTGGACCTCGCACCTGTTCCAGGACTCGCCCTCGGTCGCGATGGGCGTGTTCGAAGGACACATGGCGAAGATGGTCGAAGGCTTCAAGACGGTGCGCATGGCCGAGATCGAGCTGGCAGGCGGTTACGATCCGCAACAGCACGACGCCTTCTTCACTTATTTCAACTGGGAACAGCTGGCCGATGAGGAATGGCACCTGTGCCCGCCGGTGGTGGCCGTGGGCGGCGACGGCGCGATGTACGACATCGGCTTCCAGAATCTGTCGCGCATGCTGATGTCGGGGATGCCGGTCAAGGTGATGGTGGTGGACACCCAGGTGTATTCCAACACCGGCGGCCAGGCCTGTACCTCCGGATTCGTCAGCCAGGTGGCCGACATGTCGCCGTACGGCAAGAAAGACCACGGCAAGACCGAGGCGCGCAAGGAAATCAGCCTGATCGGCATGACCCACCGCACCGCGTTTGTGCTGCAAAGCAGCGTGGCGCACCCGACCCACCTGATCGAGGGTTATATCGACGGCCTCAACAGCCGCCGCCCGGCGCTGTTCAACATCTATGCCGTGTGCCCGCCGGAGCAGGGCGTGGGCGACGACATGCTGACCAACCAGAGCAAGCTGGCGGTGGAATCGCGCGCCTATCCGCTGTTCCGCTACGACCCGGATGCCGGGGTGACTTTCTCCGAATGCGTCACGCTGGAAGGCAACCCATCGCTCGACCGCGACTGGCTCGAATACACACTGGACTATCTGGATGAGGCGGGCGCGGTGCAGAAGATGACGCTGCCGCTGACCTTTGCCGATTTCGCCCTGACCGAGGGCCGCTTCGCCAAGCAGTTCAAGAAAGCACCGCCGGAAACCTGGAACGACGATATGGTGCCGCTGGCCGACTTCCTCAAACTGCCCGCCGACGAACGCGAAGGCAAGTTCCCGTTCATCTGGGCGGTGGACAAGAAGCAGCGCCTGATGCGCGTGCTGACTTCGCAGGAGATGGTGAACGCCTGCGAGGAACGGCAGCAGCTCTGGCACCAACTGAAGGATGTCGCCGGCCTGGATCGCCCGGCGGCGAACGAGGCCGAGGTTGCGGCGCGGGTGCGCAGCGAGCTGTTGCAACACATCACCGACAGCCTCGGCGGTTCCGCGCCCGTCGCAACGACCGGCGCAAGCTCTGCCAGTCCTGCCGCCGCGCACGATGCCGCGCATGATGCCGTGTGGATCGACACGCCGGAATGCACGACCTGCGACGAGTGCACCGGCATCAACCCGAAGATCTTTGCCTACAACGGGCAGAACAAGGCCGTCGTCATCAATCCGACGGCGGGGACTTTCCTCGACATCGTCAAGGCGGCGGAAAAATGCACCGCCGGGATCATCCATCCGGGCACGCCGTGGAACCCGAACGAAGCGAATCTGGATAAACTCGTGGCGCGGGCGGCGAAGTTCAATTGATGACGATGACCGCGCGACGACTGCACGGTTTTGTGGGTCGGGTTTTAACCCGACGCAGTCTTGTACAGCCCGCTGTCGGACTGAAGTCCGACTCACAAAATCTGTCCCATCCTGCGGGTCGGGTTTCAACCCGACATGTCGGACTGAAGTCCGACCCACAAAGCAGGCAGTAAAGTTCAACTAACGGAATACGACGACGACCATGCGTCCGATGTTTTTAAGTGAAGCGGGCAATGCAAAGTGGGGGGTTCTCTCCCCTGCGCTCTGTGCGCGCCCCTCCCTCGCGGAAGGTTCTCCTGCCTCCGCCTTGCTTGCTTCACTTTTTTCTCCCTTTCGCCGCGACACCTTCGCGCGCGGAATCCATCCCGCGCCGCACAAGGATGCCTTGTCGCAGCCGATCAAACGCCTGCCCTTCCCGCGCAAGCTGGTGTTGCCGCTGGCGCAGCATATCGGCAAACCGGCCCTCCCCCTGGTTGCGGTGGGGCAGGAAGTGGTGCGCGGCCAACCCGTCGCCAGCGCCAACGGCGCGCTGTCGGCACCCATTCATGCACCCGCTGATGGCGTGGTGGAGGCAATCACCCTGATGCCGGGCGCGCGCGGCGCATGGACACCATCCATCGTGCTGCACGTGTATGAAGCCTCGCCGCAGGAAGTGCGCTGGGGCAATCCGCAGGACATCGACGCCATGGATCACGCGCAACTCATCGCCGCCATCCAGGACATCGGCATGGTCGGCCTCGGCGGCGCCACTTTCCCCAGCCACGCCAAACTGAATGTGCCGGCAGGCGCGACAATCCACACGCTGCTGGTCAACGGTTGCGAATGCGAGCCGTATCTCTCCTGCGATGACAAGCTGATGCGCGAATGGCCGCGCGAGCTGGTGGCCGGCACGCGCATCGCGATGCGGGCGGCAGGCGCGCCGCGCGCCATCATCGGCGTGGAAGACAACAAGCTGGATGCACTGGATGCGATCCGCCCGCATCTGCCGGCCGACGGCAGCATCAGCGCGCAGGCGGTGCCGACCAAATACCCGCAGGGTGCGGAGAAGATGCTGATCAAGTCGCTGCTCGGGCTGGACGTGCCGGCGGGCGGCCTGCCTTCGCAGGTCGGCGTGGTGGTGAACAACGTCGGCACGCTGGCCTTGCTCGGACGACTGCTGCCGCGCGGCGAGGGGCTGATCGAGCGCGTGGTGACGCTGGCCGGCCCCGGCATCAGGAAACCGGGCGATTACTGGATCCCGCTCGGCACCACGCTGCGCAGCGTGCTGGAATGGGCAGGCGACCCGGATTGCACCGAGCGCGAGATCATCCTCGGCGGGCCGATGATGGGACAGGCGGCAACCTCGCTCGATATTCCGGTGACCAAAGGCACTTCCGGCATTCTGGTGTTCGACCGCCGCATGTTGCAGGCGGTCAGCGGCGGCGAGTGGGCCTGCATCCATTGCAGCGAGTGCGTCAACGTGTGCCCGATGGGGCTGAACCCGACCCAGCTCGGCATGCTGGCGGCCAAGCGCGAGTACGACGAGATGGCCGAACACTATCATCTGGGCGATTGCTTCGAGTGCGGCTGTTGCAGTTACGTGTGCCCCTCGCACATTCCGCTGGTGCAGCAGTTCCGCGCCGCCAAGGCTTTTCTGCGCGAAAGAAAACCGGTATGAGCATTAAGGAAACGCTAAAGAAAGCCGCGAGCGGGATGAAGCGCAAGGCGCACGGCGCGCAGGAACCGGAATGTATCCGTGAACATAAGAGAATTCCGAGCACCGCGCAACGCGGCGATTCGCCCGCACAGCAATTTATTCAGCGTTCCCTTGAAGTGCGCGCCTCGCCCCACGTGCACAGCGGCCGCGACGTGCCGACCATCATGCGCCACGTGGTGTACGCGCTGCTGCCGGTCTGCGCCTTCTCGGTCTGGCAATACGGGCTGTCGGCCATCGCGCTGATCGTTACGGTCACCCTGTCCTGTCTCGCCGCCGAGCGCATCGCCAACCGCCTCTCCGGCACGGTGAACACCCTGTCCGACTGGAGCGCGACCATCACCGGCGTGCTGCTCGCGCTCACCCTGCCGCCCGCGTTCCCGCTGTGGATGGCAGCGGTGGCCGGGTTCACCGCGATCTGGTTGGGCAAATCGCTGTTCGGCGGACTGGGGCACAACCCGTTCAACCCGGCGCTGGTCGGGCGCGCCTTCGTCCAGGCCGCTTTCCCGGCCGCCATATCCACCTGGGCACCGGCCTTCGCGCCGCAACGTTTCACCGAGTTCATCCCGTCCACCCTGACCCTGCCGCTGATGCAACCGAACGACCTCAGCGCCTGGATCGCCGCGGCAACCGTGGACAGTTTCACCGGCGCGACGCCGCTGGCGCGCTGGAAGTTCGAGCATTTCGTCTATCCGGTGCAGGATCTGTTGACCGGCATGTCCAGTTCCTCGGCGGGAGAGTCCTCGACCATCCTGCTGCTCCTGTGCGGCCTGTATCTGATCGCGCGCCGCTTCATGGACTGGCGCATCCCGGTCGCGGTGATCGGCAGCGCGCTGCTGCTCGCCCTCGCCTTCCACGGCTTCGATCCCAACGAATACCCGCCGGCGCATCTGGTGCTGCTCTCCGGCGGACTGGTGCTGGGCGCCCTGTTCATGGCGACCGACATGGCAACCTCGCCGGTGACGCCGCGCGCGGTGTGGGTGTACGGCGCGCTGATCGGCACCGTCACCATCGTCATCCGCTATTACGGCGGCCTCACCGAAGGCGTGATGTACGCGATCCTGTTCGGCAACGCCGCCGCGCCCTTGCTGGACAAATATTTGCAACCCAAAGTGTTCGGAGCCAAACCCAAATGAGCACCGCCGAACAACAACCCATCCTGCCGCCGGACATCACCTCGGGCACGCGTCTGGTCGCCACGCTGGGCCTGGTCACCACACTGTGCGGTGCGCTGATTGTGGCGGTGTGGCAGATCACCCTGCCCGCCATCGCGGCGAACAAGAAGATCGTGCTGGAGCGCGCGGTGCGGGCGCTGGTGCCGGATGCGGCAAGCATCATCGATTTCGATGCGACCCCGCTCGGCATCCACCGCGCCAGCGGCGATGCGTCACCGGGCACGGTACGCTTTCACGCCGCCTACGATGCACAGGGCGAATTGCAGGCCATTGCAGCCGAAGGCGGCGCGCGCGGTTATACCGATACGGTGCGCGTGCTGTACGGCTACCGCCCCGCCTGCGAATGTGTGTTCGGCATGAAAGTGATCCAGATGAAGGAAACCCCGGGCATCGGCGACAATGTTGCGACCGATGCCGACTTCCTCGCCAATTTCGACAGCCTGGATCTGGCGCTGGCGGATGACCTGAAGGGGCTCGCACACGCCGTGCGCGCGGTGAAACATGGCACCAAACGTTTTGCGTGGGAGATCGACGCCATCTCCGGCGCGACCATCACCTCCAAGGCGATCGGGCGCGGCATCAACGACAGCGCGCAGAAACTGCTGCCCCGACTGCTGCCACAGCTGGCGGAAGTGAAGCGTGAAGGAGCCGTGAAATGAGCACGAGTGCGAAACAGCCCTCCAACCTGGAGGAATTCCTCGAAGGCATCTGGCGGCAGAACCCGGTGTTCGTGATGGTGCTCGGCATGTGTCCGACCCTGGCAGTGACCGTGTCCGGTTTCAATGCGCTGGGGATGGGGCTGGCCACCGTGTTCGTGCTGGTGTGCTCCTGTGCCCTGATCTCGCTACTGCGCAAACTGATTCCAAAAGAAGTGCGCATCGCGACCTACATCGTGATCATCGCCACCTTCGTCACCCTGGTCGATTACCTCATCCAGGCGGTCAGCCTCAGGCTGTATGAAGCGCTGGGCGCGTTCATCCAGTTGATCGTGGTGAACTGCATCATCCTCGGCCGCGCCGAGGCGCATGCTGGCAAACATTCCTTGTTGCCCGCCGTGCTCAATGCGCTGGGGATGGGGATCGGCTTCACCCTCGGCCTGCTTGCGCTGGGTTCGGTGCGCGAGATCCTCGGTATCGGCAAACTGTTCGGCGTCAGCCTGTTCGGCGAGCATTTCCAGCCCTGGGTGGTGATGGTGCTGCCGCCCGGCGGTTTCTTCGTGCTCGGCGGCTGGCTGCTGTTGTTCGCCTGGCTGGCCAAACGCAAGCACCCCCACCCTCTCCCGCCGGGCGAGGGTGCGACCGCACCGCTGCGCGTGCTTGCTGAAAAAGGAGCACAGCATGGAAAGTGAAACGCTGGGCCAGATCTTCATCATCACCGTGTTGTCGAGCAACTTCGTGCTGGCGATGTTCCTCGGCCTGTGCCCTTTCCTCGGCGTGTCGGCCAGGCTGGAGACTGCAGTGCCGATGGGCATCGCCACCAGTTTCGTGATGCTGGTCGCCTCGCTGTGCAGCTACGCGCTGAATGTATTGCTGACCCACTTTGGTCTCGAGTTCCTGCGCCTGATCGCCTACATCGTGGTGATCGCGTCTGCCGTGCAACTGGTCGAGATGGTGCTGAAGAAATTCTCGCCGGCGCTGTTCCGCGCGCTCGGCATCTACCTGCCGCTGATCACCACCAATTGCGCGATCCTCGGGGTCGCGCTGTTCCAGACCGCGCGCGGCTACAATCTGGGCCAGTCGCTGGCCTTCAGTCTGGGCGGCGGCATGGGCTTTGCGCTGGCGCTGGTGCTGATGGCCGGCGTGCGGGAACGCATGCAACTTTCCAATGTGCCAGGCGTGATGCAGGGCACAGCGCTGGCGCTGATGCTGGCCGGCTTGCTGTCGCTGGCGTTCATGGGTTTTGGCGGGGTGGGGGTGTCGCGATGACCTACCTCGTCACCATCCTCATTCTGCTGGCGCTGGTGTTCGGCTGGATCGCGGTGCAGACTGCGGCACGGCGCTACGCCGCGCGCCACCCGGAATTCGGCCCGTTGCGCGAGGACGGCAAGGAAGGCTGCGGCGGTTGCGGCAATCATTGCGCGGGGCATTGCGAGCACGAATAAACAACCGTCGGGCTCAAGCCCGACCCACGAATTTTTAACGAGGGAGAAAACCATGCAGCCGTACGTCATTCCATTCGAACGCCTGGGCATTGCCGACATTCCGCAAGTGGGCGGCAAGAATGCCTCGCTCGGCGAAATGATCTCCAACCTCAGTTCGTCCGGTGTCCACGTGCCCGGCGGCTTCGCCACCACGGCGCAGGCTTATCGCGATTTTCTGGCGCACGAGGGACTGGACAAGCGCATCGAAGAAAAACTTTCCACGCTGAACGTGGAGGATGTGTCGGCGCTGGCCGAGGCCGGGCGCAGTATCCGCAACTGGATCGTCGAAGCACCGTTGCCGCAACAACTGGAAAAAGAGATCCGCGCGCACTACGACACGCTTGTCGCCGCCGGCGAAGGCAGCTTCGCCGTGCGCTCCTCGGCCACGGCGGAAGACTTGCCCGATGCCTCGTTCGCCGGACAGCAGGAAACCTTCCTCAACATCCACGGCATCGAGAACATTTTGCACGCCATCCGCGAGGTGTTTGCTTCGCTCTACAACGACCGCGCCATTTCCTACCGCGTGCACAAGGATTTCACCCATGCCGATGTCGCCTTGTCGGCGGGCATCCAGCGCATGGTGCGCTCCGACTTGGGCGCATCCGGCGTGATGTTCACGCTGGATACCGAATCCGGTTTCCGCGATGCGGTGTTCATCACGTCATCTTACGGCCTGGGCGAGATGGTGGTGCAGGGCGCGGTCAATCCGGACGAGTTCTACGTGCACAAGCAACAACTCGCCGCGGGCTTTCCGGCAGTCATCCGCCGCAGTCTCGGCTCCAAACAGCAGCGCATGGTATTCGATGAACAACGCTCCGCCGGACGCTCCTGTCGCATCGAACCGGTACCCGCCGCTGATCAATCGCGCTTCTCGCTGAACGACGAAGATGTGTTGCAACTGGCGCGCTATGCCGTGTCCATCGAACAGCACTACGGTCGCCCGATGGACATCGAGTGGGGCATGGACGGCAACGACGGGAAGCTGTACATCCTGCAGGCGCGTCCGGAAACGGTGAAATCGAATACGGCGTCTGTCGGCAATACGGAAAAATACCGTCTGCAACGGCGCGGCGATGTGCTGGTGGAAGGCCGTGCCATCGGGCAGAAGATCGGCGTGGGCAAAGTGCGCATCGTGACCGGACCGGAAGAGATGGGCAAGGTGCAGGCGGGTGACATCCTGGTCACCGACATGACCGACCCCAACTGGGAGCCGGTGATGAAAAAAGCATCGGCCATCGTCACCAACCGCGGCGGACGCACCTGCCACGCCGCCATCATCGCGCGCGAACTCGGCATCCCCGCCATCGTCGGTTGCGGCCATGCCACGACCGCGCTGCAAGAGGGCGAGAGGGTGACGGTATCGTGCGCCGAGGGCGATACCGGCTTTGTCTATCACGGGGAGCTGCCGTTCGAAGTGGTCGTGCACAGCGAAGCGGCCCTGCCGCAAATTCCGGTCAAGCTGATGCTCAACGTGGGCAACCCGACCCTGGCCTTTGAATTCGCGCAACTCCCTTCGGCTGGCGTTGGTCTGGCGCGGCTCGAATTCATCATCAACAACCTGATCGGCATCCACCCCAAAGCGGTGCTCGAATACAACAAGTTGCCGGGCAAGCTGCATGATGCCGTGATGAAACGCGCTGCCGGCTATGCCGACCCGGTCGAATTTTATGTGGAGAAAATCGTCGAGGGTGTCGCCACGCTGGCCGCAGCATTCTGGCCGAAAAAAGTCATCGTGCGCCTGTCCGACTTCAAGTCGAACGAATACCGAAAATTGCTGGGCGGCGAACTGTACGAGCCGGTGGAAGAGAATCCGATGATCGGCTTCCGCGGCGCGGGGCGCTATGTGGCCGCCAATTTCAGCGACTGCTTCGAACTGGAATGCCGCGCCATGAAGCGCGTGCGCGAGAAACTGGGCTACACCAACGTCGAGCTGATGATCCCCTTCGTGCGCACTGTGGGTGAGGCGCGCGAGGTGGTGGAGATGCTGGCGAAGCACGGATTGAAGCGCGGCGAACACGGCCTGCGCCTGATCATGATGTGCGAGATCCCGTCCAACGCATTGCTGGCGGAACAGTTCCTCGAATACTTCGACGGCTTCTCCATCGGCTCCAACGACCTGACGCAACTCACGCTGGGTCTGGATCGGGACTCCAGCCTGGTCGCCGACCGTTTCGACGAACGCGACGATGCGGTGAAAGCCCTGCTCAAGATGGCCATCGAGACCTGCAACCGCAAAGGCAAATACGTCGGCATCTGCGGCCAGGGGCCATCCGACCACTTCGACTTCGCGCAATGGTTGATGGGGATCGGCATCCAGACCATGTCGCTCAATCCCGATACCTTGCTCGAAACCTGGCGCAAGCTGGGGCAGGTCGGGAAAAAATAGGCAAACCAGCGTTGAGGGTAGTCGCCAGCCGGATGCACAGAACGCTGGCCGCCAACACAAACATGCGGCCTATCCAGATTGCGGTGTGGATGATTTCGGTGTTCATCCGCGCCGCGCGGGTGCTTCGAAAATCGATTTTCTCGGGGCAATTCGAATCTCGGCACCCGGCTCGATCGTATCGAACAACTTGGCGTCCCGGCCATTCACCGTGCACGCCAACTCGCTGTCATCCAGCCGGTTCACCCAGCAATCGCCGCGTTTATACAAGCTACACATCAACTGCCCGAGCGTATAGCGCCCGTCGGGGATAACCATCGTCATCCTTATCAATTCGCTGCTACGGCCAAAGTACTTGATCGCAACTTCACGCCTGCTCACGAAAGAAGCCGCAGGAGTCAAAGTGGATGCTTTATGCATTCGGCCAAGCAGATTGCTTAACCCGTTGCCAATATAAAAACTCAAACGCCGCGCAACACTCCCTGCATCGCTTAAAAGCGCAACATTGGTTTCGATAATGCCGGAATAACGGTTCGAACTAAACTCTTGCATGGTGCCACCTCATGTCTGATCTATCTGAAGTTCGGCAAAACCTGTGCCACAATTCAACTGTCCTGAAATCAAACAGTTAGGATGTGCGATGCACACGAAAAAAGGATTGGGTGGTGCATGCATCGGGCGTGGCGCATGTAATGGGTGCATCACGTTCGGGAAAGTCGGCGGGCGCAGACTCAATCAATCGCCCCGGGCGAAGGTTGGCTATTCCGTCGGTATCCGCCGCCACGGAAGGCGTGGCGGCGATTCATCAATCAGGCTCAAGGTTGATTGCTGCGGAGAATCCCGCATTTCCGTCCAGCGCCTTGATCGCCTCGATGGCACCGAGCAATGCCTCGTCTTCACCCCCTTGCACGCAGAGATGTTCGGATGACGGCATCGGCGCTCCCGCCGACAGCGGAATGATGCTGGAGGCGCCCTGACCGCGCCGGCTGCCGAAATCGGCAACGATGAAATATTTGCGGTACATTTCTCCGTCGTCACTGCCAGTGCGCGTCAGCGTAAGCGTGGCATTGATCATCTCCAATCTCCCCGGTACCGATTCACTGCAACATCGCTTCGATCTTTTGCAGAATCTCGGGACTGTCCGGCTCCACGGGCGTGGCAAAACTGTGCACGGTCTTGCCGTCCGGCGCGATGAGATATTTGTGAAAATTCCAGGTGGGTTCTTCGCCCGTTGTTTTGGCCAGCGCCTTGAAGAATGGATTGGCATGCTTGCCGGATACGCTGCCCGGCTCGCTCATCGGGAATTTGACTTTATAGGTGAGTTTGCAGAATTGGGCGATCTCGCCGTTTTTCGCGAATTCCTGGCGGAAATCATTGGAAGGGAATCCGATCACCAGCAAACCTTTCTGTTTGTATTGGCCGTACATCGCTTCCAGTTGTTCGAACTGCGGGGTGTAGCCGCATTTGCTGGCCGTGTTGACCACCAGAATGGGCTGGCCCGCATACCGGCACAAATTGATCTTTTCTCCCTGCAAAGTGGTGAGGGTGCGATCGAGCAAGGCGGTGCAGTCGGCGGCAAAAGCGCCGGGGGCAGCCAATACAGCAAACAGCATGAGCATGTTTTTCATATTCATTTCCTTTCAGATTAACGCCTCGCTTGGCGCTTGATTAAACGCATCAGACTTCCCAACACGGGAATCTTTTCATACAACTCTTCGGCGGCATCCCAATAGTCGCGGTGATACATGACTTGGTGTGCGGCGTTGAAACGCAAATGCGTCGAGCCGTGGATGGTGAGTGTCTGGCACGCGCCTTTCATGCGGAATGAAAAATCCCACACAATGAATGCATCGTCGTCTTGCAGGATGCTGTGCGCAATTTTGAAAGCGGGCGCATCCACCTGCTCGAACATGTGCACGAAGATGGCTGTAATGGCAGGCTCGCCGCGCACCTTATTGAAGGGGTCTTTGAAGTAGGCGTCGGCACTGTAAAGTTGCGGAATCTCTCGCACGCTCTCCGGCGACACGCCTTCAAAAAAGCGGATGACGTTTTGCAGCTGCGTCTGGTGCGTCATAGTCCGGTCACCTTGTGGATCAGATAAAAATACCAGCGATACGGCAACAGACGCAGCAGGCGCAGCCAGTTGGTAAAGCGCTTGGGGAAATGGATGTGGAACTCGCCACGCCCGATGCCGCGCAAGATTTCCTGCGCGGCCGTCCCGGCCGAAATCAGCGCCGGCATGGAAAATTCATTCTTCGCCGTCAGCGGCGTGGCAACGAACCCGGGATTGATGAGAGTCACGCCGATGCCGCGCGCATGCAGATCGAGATACAACGATTCGCACAGGTTGATCAGCGCCGCCTTGGTCGGTCCATAGATGAGCGCCTGCGGCAGACCGCTCAACCCCGCCACCGACGACACGATGCCGATGCCGCCGCGCCCTTGTGCCAGCAGGGTCGGCAACAGGGCATTCAGACAGTGCAGCACCCCGTTCACATTCAGTTCCACCATCTGCTTCGCGGCCGCCAGATCAAAATCATCCGCACGCATTTTCTGGTAGCCGCCAGCCACCACCAACCCCAGGTCGATGCCACCCCACTGTGCCAGCAGTTCGTCGCGCGCGCGCAACACACTCGCCGCATCGGTGATGTCGAGCGGCAACACGATCGCCTGTGCGTTTTCCCCTGCGACGTTGCGCAAGGCGGCCGCATTGCGTGCGGACAGCGCAACTTTGGCGCCGCGCCGCAATAACTCCCTCGCCGTTTCTGCACCGATGCCGCTGGAGGCGCCGATGACCCACACGCGCAGCCCGCGCCAGTCTTTTATTTTGGGATTCATGGCCGTTTGTGGAACGACAGCGTGACTTCACCCAGACGGAAACCGAACTTGCTCATCACCGCGCGGTTGAGCATCACCTGGTCATCCATGAGGAACATCCAGTCGTCAAAGTTCACGTGGTAAATCTTGTCATCCACCGGCAGCGCCATCACATACTTCCAGTTCAGCGCATTGCCCGCGACATGACCGACCGCTTCGCCCACCACATCTGCCGCCGTGCCGATGTATTGGCCGTTGGCTTGTTTCTTCAATGTCCACACGCGCTTCTGCTTTGTGCCGTCGGAATAGCTGAAGTCCTCATCCAGCGTGCCCACATCGCCCTGCCACGTGCAATGCATCACGACCGTGAAGCGTTTGACGATTTCACCCTTGCGATTCTGGAACATTCCCCACGCGTCCACCGTGCCGTTGAAGTATTGCTGCATGTCCAGCGCGGGTTTCTCTTGCGCGTAACGGCTCACATCGGTGGTGCTACAGGCGGACAACATCAGCACCCCCATCAACATGGCCACGCCATTTTTCCAGTTCATTTTTCATTCTCCTTTGCATGATCACACCTCGCTCAACGGCGAACGCCATAACAGCAGCGCCGCCAGAATCTTCAGCACACAAGGCAGCACGGCATAGCCGATAGCCAGTGCGTGCAAACCGTTCGCATCCGTCGTGCCGATGCCATAATCCATGAATTGAAGGGCGGGCAGCGCAATGCCTGCGGCAAGCGCGAGATTCAGTTTGGTTGCCCAATTCCACACCCCAAAATAGGCGCCCTCGTGCTGACTGCTGTGCCCCGCCGCGCCGATCACGGCAGCGAGCAGCGCGGGCGGCAAGGCCATGTCCGCACCGAGTGCCGCACCGGACAGCAGGCAAATCAAGGCAAAGCCCGCCACCTCGCCCGCGCCGAGAAAATAGGCCCAAATGAAGGTGACGATGGCGAGCAACATCGCCCACAACCACGCGAATCTCTCCCCGCGCTGTTTGGCGAGCTCCACCCACAACGGCATGGAAGCGGCGGCGGCCAGGAAATACAGAATCAGAAATGCGCCCGCATACTGTGCCAGCAACAAGCGGTCGTTGACGAAGAACAGGAACAGCGTGGCGGGGATGGCGGCGGCGATACCGTTCAACAGGAACACGCCGAATAGCCAGCGAAACGGGCGATTGGCCAGTAGCGCCTGCCGCGCGCCAGCGCCTGGTTTTTCGGCGCGATGACGGCCGTTGGGGCGGGGTGCGTAACGCAACAGCAGCAGCGCACTGGCGGTCAGTGTCAGCACAAACGCGAGGGTTAGCCAGTTCGGATTCGTCGCCGCAACCAGTGCGGCCGCGATGACCACACCGACCAATCCACTCGCCTCGCGCAGGCCGGTCACCTGCGAACGTTGCGCCTGCGACTGGGTCAACGCCGCCCCCCAGCTCTGATAGGCGATACTGGCAAGGCTGAAGCCAAAATACACCACCACCAATGCGCCCAGGAACCACACGAATGCGCCCTGGCCAAGGCTTTGCGGCGGATGGAACAGCGCAACGAATCCGCACAGGAGCAGGGGCAGTGCGAAGTACATGGCGCGCCGGTATGCCCCGCCTTGCCGGTCGATCCAGAGTCCGATGAGGGGATCAACGAAGGCATCCAGCAGACGGGCCAGCAACAAGGCGCTGCCTATCACTGCGAGCGACAAGCCGAATTGCCCCGCATAGAACTGCGGGACGAACATATAGATCGGCAGGGCCACCATCGCCAGCGGCAGGCCAAATACACCGTAGGCAAACAATTGCGCGCGCGATAACGGATTCATCTCGCGGCCCCCAACAGCGCACGACGCAAACCGTCCGCGCTGCTTTGTTCATCCAGCCAGATGGCGAAGAACGCCTGCGCGAATTCGGCATCGGCGATTTCTTTCAACAACTCCCCGTCGCGATAGAAACGAATCCCCTTGCCGGGCAGGAAGACCCCGCTCAAGCGTGTGCCTTCCTGCACATCCGGAAAAATTTCACTCATCCAGCGCAGCCACTCGGCTTGCTGGCCCGGCGTGCCCCGCCCCAGCTTGCGCATCTCGCCAATGCTCGCCTCGGCGATGCGCTGACCGCTTAAATTTCTGGCATACACCAGCTCCAGCACGAATGGCGTGCGCCACACCTGCGCCGCCCGCGCGGGTCTGGCCTCGCACCACAAATAGGCGTCATACAGCTTGAGACCAAACCAGCGAAAGCTGCCTTGTCCGTTCAACTGCGCGCCCGGAACCGAGTGTTCCACTTCGCGCGGCAGGGTGTTGGCCTGCACGACACCCGGCCCCGTCAGCAGCAGGATCAGAAAGGCCAGCATGATGCGCGCGCGCGGCATTATTTTTCCAGGGTGAATTGCATGACGTTGATGCTGTCCGCGCGGAAGCCCGCCTCGCAGTAGCACAGGTAAAACTCCCAGGTGCGGATGAAGCGCTCGTCGAAGCCTTGCGCCCGCACCGCGTCCCGTTGCGCTTTGAACGCTTCACGCCAGGCCACCAGGGTGCGCGCGTAGTCCGGGCCAAAGCGGAATTCATCCACCACCCGCAGTCCTTGTTTCTCTGCCTGCGCGCGGAAAACAGCGGGTGACGGCAGCATGCCGCCGGGAAAGATGTACTGCTGGATGAAATCCGTTCCGGTACGGTAGCGCGCGAACAGTTCATCGGCAATGACGATGGTCTGAATGCACGCCCGGCCGCCGGATTTCAGGTTGCGCGCAAGGCACGCAAAGTAGCCCGGCCAATACGCTTCGCCCACCGCTTCGAACATCTCGATGGAAGCGATTGCGTCGTATTGTCCGTCGCTGTCGCGATAATCCATCAGGCGCAGATCGGCCTGTGCGGCCATCCCCGCATTTTCCAGTCGCTGTTGCGCGTAGTGCAGTTGCTCGGTCGAAAGGGTCAGCCCGTGCACCGTGGCCTGCGCATCACGGATCGCCGTCTCGGCAAAACCACCCCAGCCGCAGCCGATTTCCAGAATGTGCGCGCCTGCTTCCACCCGCAATTGTTCGAGGATGCGCTGATACTTGGCCTGTTGCGCGTGTTGCAAGTCATCACTGCCGGCATGACTGAAGAGCGCGCTGGAGTAGGTCATCGACGGGTCCAGCCAGAGGCGGTAAAAATCGTTGCCAATGTCATAGTGGGCGTGAATGTTCTTGCGGCTCCCGCTGCGGCTGTTGCGATTGAACAGGTGATGCGCGCGATGCAGCAGACTCCCCCACCATGTGCCATAGATCAGCGCCTCGACTTGTTGCCGGTTGTGCACGAACAGCTCGATCAGGCCGGTCAGATTGTCGGTCGTCCAGCCGCCCTTGATATAGGTTTCGGCAAAGCCGATGTCGCCCGACTTCATCACTGCGGCGAACAGCTCCCAGTCGTGCAGATGCAGCGAGATCGGATAGCTGTCGTCACCAAAATGCAGGCTTTCACCATCAGGCAGTTGCAGGTGCAATGCGCCCTGTTGCAGTTGCGCCAGCATTTTGAGGATCACCCGGACGCGCGCCGGATAACGGCGCATGTGCGCGTCGGTGTGCCTGCGACTCGCTGGATTGCTCTCGACGTTGATTGTTTTGGTATTCATTTGCTCAACTCCTCGCTCGGGGGTGATGGTTTGCGCTGGAACGGCACTTTTTTGATCCACAGCTTCAATGCCTGCCAGTGGATGCGCGCGATGACCATGAAAGTCATCAGGGGGAAACGCAGCATGGCCACCGCGATGTTGCGATCGGTCAAGGCACGCGAACTGCCGCTGATGTTGGTCAGCAACAGCTTGCCTTGCTCATCGTGGTAGTCGATGCGCGCCAGCGTGTCTTCACCGTCGGCGCGCGGATTGCGAATGAACTGGAAGCGGTAATGGCCTTCGATGCGGCAAAACGGCGATACATGGAAAATCTTTTTCGCCGTCATCTCGCTGCCGTTGCTGATCGGCCCGCCTTCGTCCAGCAGATAGCAATGACGCTCGCCGAAGGTGTTGCTGACTTCGCATAGCACCGCACGCAGCGCGCCATCCGCGCGATGGCAGAACCAGA
>Ga0210043_1000764_pt1 | contig 32538 bp, 22 predicted proteins | sample CryGeymet201501t_FD_183990 | JGI IMG/M metagenome (GOLD analysis project Ga0210043, IMG submission 183990) | Groundwater microbial communities from Crystal Geyser aquifers in Utah, USA - Crystal Geyser metaG 2015-01t (SPAdes) (version 2) | ecosystem: Environmental > Aquatic > Deep subsurface >... | reverse complement strand
ACTGCTCGGATATGCTCCCCTCTAGGTCTGGCGGGGTAGATGGGTTTGTCGGGAGTGATGGCTTGGCAGGTTCTACTACGGGCGGCTTAACAGCGTCAATGATCCCGCCAATGTCGATTGATTGGCAACCGGATGCGAGTAGTAGGATTAGTAGGGCTATGGTTTTCATGCCACCATCTCCACCGTCATACGCACTTCGAAACGCGAGTCGCCCCCGCAACCGAACCGACGGGAAAGGACTTTGTATTCTACGCCGCCAATCTCAAAATGCGTCATTGTCATCAGTCCCATGATTTCCAGCAAGTTCTCGGCGGGCTGGCACTCATGCATAACGGAGACATTTCCCGCGTAGGCGACAAAGTACACTTTCTTGTTCCTGCCCTTGCCTTTCCACCACGCTTCTCTTGATGCATTGAGTAACCACATACTAACCTCCGTTATTTTTTTCATGCCTGCCCTCCCAATATCACCGCCACCGCCGCAATCTCGTCGTCAGACATGTTCTTGCGTAGCTCGTTATACCGCTGTTCAAGCGTGTCCGCGTCCGTCCGCAAAGCCCAGTCAATCGCCCCAGTTGCAAGCCCGCCCTTGATCGTGGTCATGGTTGTGGAAGCATCGCACGGCAAGGCAAACCCGAAGTCCGTCAGCAGCCGCCCCATGATTGCAACGTCCGCCCCATATGCGTCAACCAACCCAAGGATGCGCGTCTGTGCGCGTTGTGCGGCGGCGGCCTCATGCGCCTCAATCGTAATAACGTCATACCGCTTGTATGCCGCGCCGTCTACAATATCGATGGTCATCGGCCCGGTCCCAACCATGCCCTCCGGCACGTTGAACGGGTACAGCGGCAACAAGCCCGTAAGCTGGCATATCGTTTCGGCGGTCAGCCGATCGGGCCTGCTGGTCGGCTGTTTATCGCAGGCGCGTTTGACGGCGGCTTGCCATCCATAAACATTTGCGTTTGGTAAGTCGTAGAACTCGGTTGCTTGCATGGTGTCTCCTATTTATAATTTGTTTTGTGGTGCGGATAAAATCCAATTATCCGGCTGTGTTCTCGTATCGCCGCAATCAATCTTCAGCACGGTTGTGGAGTTAAACGGAATGCCATAGATCATGCCGTTGGGTGCAAGTACGCCGCCAATCCATTTTCCCAAGCCGCTCAAGCTGCCGAATGTCGTTGCCGTGTCGGTCGATGGATCAATCTTCAACACGGTTGCGGAGTCTGCCGGAATGCCGTAGATCATGCCGTTGGGTGCAAGTACACCACCAATCCATTTCACCGTGAAGCTCAAGCTGCCGAATGTCGTTGCCGTGTCGATTGATGGATCAATCTTCAACACGGTTGTGGAGTTGCGCGGCATGCCGTAGATCATGCCGTTGGGTGCAAGTACGCCGCCAACCCATTTTTCCAAGCCGCTCAAGCTGCCGAATGTTGTTGCCGTGTCGGTCGATGGATCAATCTTCAGCACGGTTGTGGAGTTATACGGCATGCCATAGATCATGCCGTTGGGTGCAAGTACGCCACCAATCCATTTTGACGTGCCGCTCAAGCTGCCGAATGTCGTTGCCGTGTCGGTCGATGGATCAATCTTCAACACGGTTGCGGAGTTAAACGGAATGCCGTAGATCATGCCGTTGGGTGCGAGTACACCACCATACCATTTTCCTGTGCCGCTCAAGCTGCCGAATGTCGTTGCCGTGTCGGTCGATGGATCAATCTTCAACACGGTCGTGGAGTCTACCGGCATGCCGTAGATCATGCCGTTGGGTGCAAGTACACCACCAATCCATTTCACCGTGCCACTCAAGCTTCCGAATGTCGTTGCCGTGTCGATTGATGGATCAATCTTCAGCACGGTCGTGGAGTTAAACGGCATGCCATAGATCATGCCGTTGGGCGCAAGTACACCACCAAGCCATTTTCCTGTGCCGCTCAAGCTTCCGAATGTCGTTGCCGTGTCGGTCGATCCGTTTGACGCATCGGTCCAGTCGCTTAGTGCCGTAATGTAGTCGGCAACCCTATACGGGGCATCATCCCATATCGGGAAACCTAACTGGTTCTGCAACACACGCATCCGCGCCCCCACATACCCGCCAAAGAAGCCAGCCGTGTCCGCCCCCGCCATCGTCGCCAGCAGCAGCAATGTCAGTAGTGCGTTTCTCATTGTACCTCCCCCATGGCCGTCACTGCTACGTTTGTGCTGCCGTAGGGCGACGTGATGTAATAGCGCGTGTATAGGCTCGTCGAGGCCGTCGCGTCACTGGCAAGCGGCGATACGTAGTAGTACGTCGGCCCTGATGCCAGCAGCACCTCGTTGGTGCCAGCGGGCGGGAATGTCAGCGATATTGTTAGCTCGCTGGTTTCCGATCCGGTCGGGAAGTTGATCGTCACCGAGGCTGGCACCGCGCCCGTTACCGCCTGCTGCATGCCGTTTGCCGCGCTTATGGTGATGTTGGTGGTGCATGGGATCAGGTAGGGGGTGGATGTGGCACCGCTAGACTCGGGTAAAAGCTTTATAGCAACTTGAACGTCAGTGCCCGAAGCAATCCCAGAAATGCCATTATACTTACTACCATCACCTTCAATGGTAGTTTCTACACCATTAAGTGACTGTCCAATCCAATACGTCCCTTGATCTGACACTCTAAATATTTTCCACTGATTCCACTGTCCATCACCAGCCATAGCGTAAAACGCATAGGGCCCGCCCGTCACACCATCGCTAGTCCAATACCCAATCGACCCAGTCCCTCCAAATTCGTAAAGATTTGTCACGTTCCAGGTGTATGTGCCAACACAGGGTGCACCATTAGTACTCGTAGCAATTAACTCCATGGTCTTACCAAGAGTTTGCAGAATAGCTCTAGACTGGTCGACAGACATGAAATTAACAAATGGGTTTATCCAATCGCCATCCTTGCGAAGGTATTCATAGTCGTGCCACGCGTTCGTATCACCTCCGAGATCTTCAAGAGCATCTGTTACTAAGTCTGCATGAGAGCCTGTTTCCCAGCCGTTAGTGTCGGCATCTGTTATCCACGTCGATCCCGTGATATCACTAGCATCATGTTGATGATTAGTTAGAGCATATGGCTCAAGCGCTGAATCAACAATATTGGTTACATCATCAAGAGTAGCAATATTTTCGGGAACGTTAGTGATAGCTGCTAGATACTTTGGATCATTGGTTGACACATAGTCAGGGATTACTACGTTAGTTATAGATTGACCCCCACCATCTAGAGGGCTAGTTAGTACAGCATTCTTCAGAGGTACAGATCCAGCCCCAAAGACCAAAGCCGTGCTGAATAGTAACGCTGCTAGTATTTTTGCGTAAATCATAATTTGTTCTTTCTAAACTACAACGATGTAATCGAGCCTATAATTGGCATTCGGTATGCTACTTGAAAAGTTCGCTGTGAAGGTATTTATGGCTACATTAGATATGGTTACAAAGATATTTGGATCTGCTGCAAGAGGCTTTCTAACAATAGCATTTACTGCAAGAGCAGCCCCGCCGCCACCGGCATATGTTATTTGAATTCCATCAATACCGGCTGTCAATGAGGTAGAAGCTGCTATAACATTAGAAGTAGATTCTACTGTATTTTTAAACGCAATATAATCCTGCACATGCGCTAGATATGCTATCTCATGAATATCAAACACAGATTTGTTCAGCTTCGAATCTAGACTGAGTTGCAATCCAGCGCTCAAATCGATTGCATGACCGCCTGGAGTAATTCCATCTTGGATGCGTATAGTCCAAGGCTCATCAGTAGCACCATTAATAGTGTCAATAAAGATCTCGCCAGCCTTGCCTTTGAGGGTCATGCAGGTAGCTGTAGTATACCTTCTAAATTGTAATTCAGTAGCCATATTTTTTCAAACTTCTTGGCATTCTGTGCCAGTTTTCTCTTCTATCCTTCAAATGTTTCACAGGACACTCTCAGGCCCTCTGTAACTATTTAGGGTATTAGTCTTTATCTGCCTTCTCCCAAGCACCTCCATGAGTGCCCCGTGCTATAGCACGACACAAAGGATGAAACAACAATAATCCAAAGAATTGCTTAGAACTACGGTATCGACCGATTGTCTCTTTTCTATCAGGCCAGTGATTAATCATGTCAGCATATATCATTGCCGCTTCGGGAATGCCCATCTTTATTGACACTTTAGTCATCTCGGCGAGATACTCAGTGATCATATTAGCTTCTATAGCTTCGCGAACATCATTAACAGCCATTAGAGTAGTCTGGTACACAAACGATTCGGGTAGCATAGAATCATGCATGGCTGATGCCGCTAGAAGACCTTCCTTTTTGCGATTGCCGATTGTATATTTTAGAATCTTTCCAAGAATAGAATCTGTAGAAGGATAAGAAGGACCATCCCAAACATAGCCGGGTTCGCACACCCAAAGCCTATATCGATAATCCAAGAAAACTATGGTGTTACGCAATTCCCAGCCATTTCGTACAGCATTAGGTTTGCCGGCTGAGAATACTTTAGCGTGGTGACATTTGATTGTATCAACTAGCCACTCACCTTCAAATCCCCTTGTGCCTCTAAGCTTTGTAACAGCTTTGGATTCTTTTAAATATTCCCATAATCGCATGATGCACCTAATTACCTATCGACAAATGCCAAGTGATTTTTATGTACTCATCGGGACCCTTTGTGAAACGATTGTTTTCGTTTAAAAGAGCCCGTGCGATAAGTTGAGTTGGAGGATCTCCAATAGTCGGTTGACCATTTAGATCTAACGAACCAGTTACATCGAGATCAGTGAATAGCCCAATTTCATTTACTTCGTGGCTATACGTATTAGATCCTAGGAATGTTCCGGTGAACGAGCAAATTGGAGGAGTACTAGCAGTTGCGGGAGTTAAGGCTTTAATGTGAAGTGCTACATACGATTTGTAAACACCCGTCATATCTGCAATTGCTGGAGTGGTCACATCTACACCATCACCGATTGCAACATACGCAATTGCTTGATCATACAAATTAGTTGACATTATCCTGTTAGACAAATATTCTAAGCCGGTATCGACAACCATATTCTTAACGCGAAAATTGGAAATCGGATTCCCAAAAGAATCGTATCGTTCAATTCGTACATTGCCATTAACAGTTAATTTATTTGTCGGATTCATGTAGTTCTATTTATAATCTCTTTTAGCATATTCTTAATATCACCTATGTCCGTTTGTAACTGAGCAATATCTTGTTCTATGCGCTCTGATTTTGCTCTAGCTTCATGCCTTAATTTTTTCCTAGCCAGTGCTAGATTATATGCTGTTTGATCAGCATTCAATATCGCATTAGTGCTTCGATCGCGAATCAGATCAGGTCGATTCTTAATTTTGCAATATCGCGCGTCTGGCATTAGATACTCGCAATCGCTGTTAGATTTTTGATTTTACAGACTTGAGCTGGATCAGTTGAGGTGAATACTACCTTTATTGAGAATTCAGTAAAGGCGTTACTTCCATCAACTAGTACGCCATCAACGTATTCGGCAATCGGATCACCCGCGCTTGGATCTGGATTAGGCATCATAAACTCTATTTCGGTGTAATCACCAATGAAGGTGCTTACAGGTAGAGTAGTGATAGCTGCATCTCCTCCGACAGACAATACACCCATACGATACCAAGGTATCTCTTTGATAGATTGGTCAATATTTGTGACAGGCTTGCGTTTTGCATAGACTGCAATGTTACAATTTGTTGAAGGCCTATTTACAGCCACGATAACTCGCAGATCTTCAGACGCGTTGTTTAGTTTAACAGGCTTGGTGATGTATCGAGCAACAGCGTTACCGCCCCGAACAGATGCAGGATAATACGTGCCAGCTGCTCCTCCAGCATCGGGAACGAGATGAGTCAATGTGTACTCACCGACAGTATACGCACTACCAACTGACGCTGCATCGGTTGCGACTTTACGAAGCTCACCACCTTCACCCGATATATCATTATTAATAAGTGTAGATCTTGTAGTTATTGAGCTACCTTCGCAATCAATAATCGGTGATACGTTTCGATCTCGAGTAACCAGCCGTGCATCGGCTGTAATATATCCCACGTCTTCCAGCGCTGCCCCTAGATAATGTTCTGTTCCCGCCTTAACAACATATCGTGAAGAATCTGAAATCTCTGCGCCTGAGGATGCAAAATATGTTGTCTCAAACATAAGATCTGTTGCAGGGAATTCCTGAGTCTTCATGAATAGTTGGAAGAATGTATGAGCATAGTCACCAACACCTTGACTCTCTCCGCCATTGAATACTGCGACTGACATGTCGCCTGGCGTAGGATATGCATCACCATCAGCAGGAATCCACGTTGAAAAGCGATACTCATCGATTTTACCAACTGGGAATACGGCTTTATGCAAGCGGCAAGTTAGATCACGATATTGATCAGGAGTCCAAGTAGACTTGTTCTGTGATTTCAGCAGCACGCCAAATCCTGGATTACGAGTAATGATTTGGTTTGTGTTAAGATCAACTTCAGACAGAACAGATGTCCATACACGGAAATCGGGAGACGGGCTAAATACGATTAGAGCATACTCTTCGCCTGGCTTTAGGTAAACTGGGTAGTTAAACGTAAAGCGGCAAGGTTTTGAAATAATGATAACTGACTCATCTGCTACCACATCATATGTCCCTGTGAAATCGCTTCCGGCTCCGCCTGAAGGAGTGACCTGACGACCTGTTACCAAACCTCCCGGACCTGTAGGAATTTCACTACCAAGGCGAGTTACTTCAGAACCCGGCAGAACAGTCTTTGTAGGAATACCATTTTCGCAAGGTACAATGTAGATGGTCAACGGGATATTACGATCTCTTGGTACTGACGCAATAAAGATATCGACATCTGATAGGAACATACCATTTGGATATTCCTCGCTGCGGACTGTGAACGTTTGAGCAATTGGATCAAAGATAGGCCCAAGCGATACTGAACGTTTTCGTACTGTACTATGTGTTACGATATCCCATTCTTCGTGCTTCTTTTCAACAGTAGGAATTCTAACAGATCCAACCGACGATTGCTTATCCTGTAGTAGACCATTGGCGCTATATTGAGTACGACCAAACGAGTCAGATTCAGATTCGTTATTGTATTCGTTATCAATAAGCTTGAATTCACGCATACCAGTTTTGAATCGATAATCAGCATTATTCGGGATTATGAAATATCCGCAAATCTCACCATTTGAATCGGTTATCAGATCGCCCCAAGCGCCACCCATCTCTGCAGGTGGGAATTGATTTGGGTATTGCTCATTATATAGAACAACTTCATCTGACGTGCCGTATGTTGGCATAAGATTACCACGGCCGCCAATAGCAGCTGATGAATCAGCTGGAAGACCTTCCAATGCTCCAGTGACGATAGAATTAAATACTACATTACTAGCCAAGATGCACGAGCAATAATCTGTGACATTAACTTCTTCAAAGAATGCGTAAAGGCGGGTATCAGGTTTAAATCCCCGCGCCTTGAATCTAATTTGCCGAGAACGGATCCAAGGAATCACACTCATATCGACAAGTCTATCACCAAAATTGATGCTCTCAATGCTATCAGGTCCTGGAACCAGATAATCCATAGAGTACGAATCAGTTTGAGTAAAGTTCTGAGATGTATTTACAGTTGTTTCATTACGCTGGCGGCCGCGGCCCTCATGATATTCAGGCTCGCCTGTCCAAACAACTCTCTGAGATACTGATGCACTAACTGGTCCTCCAACCAAAGCGCTTGAAACAAGCGTTTCATTCGAACCATATATTTCAATATCGCGTTGTGCAGCATCTGCAAAGGCATCACTAATAGATGATAGGTCTACAATGAATGTTGGCAGCGTATTAGTGTCGATCCATTCATCAGCAGAAGGCATTAACGTTAGGCGACCATTCCAAGTAGTAACTTCAAATGGCTGAACGCTCATTGATTGAGAGGCCAGAAGATTTTCATAGAAGATCTCACGGGTACCATCCCATAGCGAAATAACTTCCTTACCACTACGTCCTGGCCAGATACCTGCTATTGTACCGCCAACAGGTTTGACTACGCCATAGATGTCCTTAGTATATCCATCCATAGTGCTTCCAGCTTCACGATAGACTGGATGTTTGCCATTTGGGTATTTTGAAACTAATATAGCCGTATCTGGCCAAACTGATTGAGCGTCTGACGGGTGAACTAAACCCGTATACCTCATACGGTGATTATGTATCTTGAATGATGGGCCCATTGTTTGGGCAAAGGTATTTACCGCACAGCTATAGTCTAAATCTGCAGCTGCACCCACTGAATGCCCTGAGAAGGAATCAACCAAGGTGCCATTCTTGAACCGCTCAACCCCATCAGCAGAACTAATGTCAAGAATTTTTCGATCACTTGCTTCCTTCTCAAGTAATGATAGCGAACTGTAATATTCGAGATTCTTGATGCGCGCATCGAGCTGAGCGATATCAGCCATAGTATAACGATTATGATTGATATACACCTTGTTGACATCTTCTGGCCTTGCAGTATATGGTGGAATATCAAGGTGATAGATGTTCATTTCACCCGAAGCAGATTTTGCCGCTTTTGGATTACGCGGGTCAATTGCAGAGACACCCTTAGTGATAACGAAATCAGCTGAAGTAGTCACGCTTAGAGTATCAACGCGCCCGAGATAGTGCTTGTAAGAGAATACACCAATACTATTAGGTAGAATCTTAACAGCTGCTGAGAGATTGCTGTTATCATACGTGTATGTATTAGTAACAACATCGTATTCCCTCTTCCGCTTAACTCTAAAATCGATATAATCAGTTAGCGAAATTCCAGCATACTTTGGAATATCCTCATATGCTAATGACGAATCATCCGTGTTATAACTATTACGGCAGAAATAGTGCTTATCACTACCGATATGAGTGAAATACTTATAATGCAGATCAACTCTGCGTGTTCCAACATCATCAGTCTCGGGGATTTCTGAAGTAATCTTAATCACAGGATTTTCGTAAAAATCGGGCCCTTGACCATCATAAATTACAACATGGTTTAGAACGTTCTCTGGATCGTTCTTGTCCCGACCTTGCACAGTCACAACGATTGAATCAATTAGAACGTCCTGCTGAGCCAATGTAATAATTTTAGCGCTATTAGTTGGGTTCGCCACATTTGCTTCTACTAGAACGGAGTCTTCCATAACTGTTTCTGCTGTCACAGATTTTGAACGCATGGTGCTATCAGGCGAACTACTGTTAATATCCGTATCACTTATGTCGAGCGGTGCGAGAACTTGAATAGCACTGGTTGGGATTCTCGAATTAGAAAAGGTGATAACCATCACCCCGTCATCAAGTTGAATATCGCTCACATCTGTAAGTGTATTGATATACTTACCCCCATCATACACAATAATGTCAAGTGCGTCAAGGCCAGATTGGAATGACGAATTTGTAGGCGGCGCAAATTCACATACATTCCCGCCTGGAGTGGGAATATTCGGATTTGTAAGAACTGCTACTGCAGAGTATCGCACAGCCGCAACTGTATTAATAGCTTCATGAGGCAATAGGAATAATGATGATACTTTATTTGGAGACTTTATCGTTTTGTCTAGAATTGGGTTTCCACCAGGAATTGAACTTGGCAGCGTAGTATACTCAAATCCCTCCGGTGTATAAATTGCTGATTGTGGATTGAATTCACCATATACAAACGCCCGGAACTTTAAGAATCCAAGTTGTTCAGCTGGATAATTTTTCATTGCTGGAATATTTCCATCTGCCAATTGATCTCGATCATACACTTCTGATGACAAGACCACACCTCTAAATTCAAGGCCACGAATCGACAAACCAAGTTGTTTAGGTATGCCGGGAGCGGTACCAAAGAACTCTGTTGGCGAAAGCTGGGTAATTGCTTCAGGGTCAAGTACAAAATCAACATAGTTACCACGGACTAATGATATTGTTGTATCTGCAACTTCAGCAATGTCTCGTGCCTTATCTAATAGAACTGTGCGAGGGGATCCCGGCGCTACACGGAAACCATCAACATACGCTATTGCAGGATCAATGTCAATTGCCATCTTTGAATCTAGCCATGCTTCAAACGCGCTAATAATAACGTTCGGCCCTGTGGATGGATCAGTATGTAAATCAGCATCTGCACCATCGAGGTTCTCTACAAGACCATTAGTTGACACAGCATCGTAAAGATCTTTTATTTCAGATGGGTTTTTTTGCAGAATCTCTCGAATAGTATATCGGCCGCCATTACCATTACTGTTTAAGAAGTTACGAACGTTAATACGGAAAGGCGTTACAGTATAATTACCACTTTCCTCTTTTGTACGTTGCGCTCTGTCAGCGTTTAGCTGCTCAGAAATGCTTGCTCCTCCAACAACAACCTTAGGTCTAGAATCAAGAATTTCAAGAACGTTTAGATATTTGATTGAGCCGTAATTGTCTTTATCAGCTGAGTTGAAGATCCTATTGATGCCAGCGTTAAGCTCAAGCACACGAGTATTAGAAGTATTCAGCGCTAGAGAAAGCTTAATGGTATACCGATCAGCTCCGGGCGCAGCGAAGTTATACGAACCATTGGCGTTATCCCGCAGTGTAGGATCTTGCACAACAGTAGTTATAGATTCCTCAACAATCAGTGAAGCATAGCCATCAACTGTTTCATCGCCATCAGTAATAACATAGTATTTTGATTGCGCTGGAGTGTGTACGAAACACCCAGTAACAAAGAATACTCCTTCCTTAATAGCGATATTTAGACCAACACCGGTCGCTGGCAGTATTCCACCTTCAGCATCAACTCTCGCAGAAACCTGACCAATAGCTTTCCATGCTGCGACTAATTCGCTTCCTACTAAACCAGCAAATCCTGCAGCAGCTGCTACATAACGATCCTTCTCTGCGCCAGATGCAATAGCATCAATGTCTTCTTGAGTTACGCTTACTGGTACAGCACTACTTGGATAAAGATCGTTGATCATGAAAAGTAAATCATCAGTAGCAAATTTCTTCTTTTCAGCTGAAGCTTCGCCTGTTAGTTCTCCTCCAGCATTTGAATAACGATGCCAAATTCGATACGTGCCATTGGTTGTGGGCTTAATTGATAGAACCTCAGCCTTCAGATCAGTAACTAGTGTGTTGTTAACAACCTTACGGGTTTCAATGAATTGCAGCCCCAGATAATCATTGAGGATATCTGCAGTCAATGGGTTATCAAAGCGGACGTCAATAAAATGCAAACCAGTTGAATCAATACTCGGCTCGCCTCCAATAACCTGTCCGCCATAGTATGCATTGATCTGTGATAGCCCAAGCTGAGCTATTTGGTTCTGCAGCATCGACTGCATTTGATTCAGTTCACGCGTTTGAACAGCATTCGTAGGCTGGAACAGAATACGATGATAGTTCTTCTTAAACGTATCTAATCCACCCATTGCTGGATCAGGGATATTGTGATCGTCATAGTAAGGTGGTTGATTCTGAGCTGTTATTAATGATTCTGCCATAATGTGTTCGCCTATAGTTTAAAGATAAAGTTGAATGTTTCAATCTGATCTCTATCTCGCTGGATCCGTTCCCTGTTATTTATAAACAATATATTGCCCGATAGAGGAACATATTCTGGTAATGAAATGCTAGTAATAGTTCTGCTACTGTTTAGTGCAGTGATCTCTTCGCCGACGATGAATTGCAAGCTATTTGTGCTATCTCCCGAATTGATTACCCGTATGGTATCACCATCTAATACATCAACAATCCTTGCCCGCGCTCCACTTGTGCTGCCGACAATAATTTCATCGGCTGGGAATGCTGAAGAAGTAATTGCTTCCTGCGCAATATTATCAACCGCTCCGCAGATAAGGCTCGTCTTCGCTGACAATGTTGGAGATACCGAATGCGATAATACCACTCCATCATCATCTGTTACTAATACTCCATCTGCATCTTGCTCTAGCACATTCTCGATGATTCCAACAGTTCGAAAATCGTTCTCAATACTAAAATCATTACCTACAGTTTTATAAGCAACTCGCATATTGATTATGATCGACAACGCCGAAAGTTCAATTTCCGGATCTGAACCATGACCAAATGGTGGTGACACAACAGACTGTAATATTGCCGGCACAGTATATTCATCAGCAATTGCATGCGCAGTTGAAACCGAAAAGTTTAAACCTGGTGTAAGTACGTCAACCTTCATCATGCTAACGTCATTATCATAGATGCTTAGTTGGCCTAAAGCTATTGCACTAGATTGTACGACATCCGCTGGTTCATTTTCTCTATACCCTGCGCCGCCCTCAATTATTCGTAAAGCTTCTACTTCGCCAGCGGCATTAATTCGTGCAATACCATAAGCCGGAGAAAAATCTGGATTGCCCAATGCTGATTCTTGACGAATCATTACCGGACTCCAATCGCCATTGTCAATAATCGTGTAACCTGAACCAGATGAAATTATAGCATAACCAACATCCGCGGAATCATTTTCAGGATAGGGAATATCAACAATACCATTGAGCTTATTATCACCAGATTCGAGAGGTATAGAAATTGCCCCGGTGCCGGCATCAATGCTAGTAATGATGATTGCCGCTGTCGCGTTCATATCACCATTACCATCAACAAAAATTGGTATATACGATAACTCTTGAATAGCCCCAGCTATTCCCTCTTCAGTAGGTGCTACGCGATATAACACTGAGTATCCCTCGCCGCCATAAATCTTTAGATCGTTTGTTTGGTAGGCAAGAATATCGATACGATCAACAGTGCCCGGTTTCTGTTTCGCGAGCGCTATGCTCATTTGATTATTATCTGACGTCACATCAACTGGAATGTAATTTTCAATATTGAATTTCCGCAACAGGGCATCGTTGAGTGAATACATAAAATGCCATACATACCCATCAGCAGTCATATGAGATCCGGCTAATTTGGTATCATCAGGAGATTCGGTTGACGGCGGCGTTTCTAAGACACCATCTTCATTAACAAATGCTGCATTGTCTAAACACATAAACACATTCAGACCAGCAGTTATCACGTAATATGGAGTGTCTTCATCAATATCGCTTAGATCAATAACATCAGAATACTGAGAATAAACGTTCCCAATTTCTCCTTCGGGAATGTTCCAAGGATTATCCTTAATGCCTAGCGCAATATCTGCACCTGTGACTCGCTTCATCGCCAATATATTACGCTTCGTTTCAACTTCTTGTTTGTACGTTTTCATGGGCATCGGTGCCGATGTGATTACATCGTTCTCACCGGGCCAGGGGAATGGCTGACCATAAAAGACGTAATAGCCACCATTAGTTGAAATGATGTCCTGAATGAAGCTCCTGATTAGTCGAAACCGCATCTTGTTTAGAATGATATTTGTGGGTTCTGCCATATTAACACCTATTTATATTGATTCAAAGCAACTATTCTTCGAGTATCCATTCAGCACTATCTAATTCTCTACGCCATATTTCTGTATTTAGCAATGGGTCTAGTGTTGGGTCACTAGCTTCGACATCATCATCACCTCGACGTAAACCTGTTGATTGCTGCGTATTAGAATAATAACTAGGCTTATGCTCGTATCCAATACGATCAAGCTTGGGCATAGACATTATGATATTATCGTCATCATAGTAGATAGCGTATTCGTACGCGTCCAATTCGCCCTCACCCGTTTCAGGATTGAAGTCTGGAAAATCTGATCCATCACCAAATACAAACGACGAAAAGAACTTATAACTAGGAAAGGGATCATAGGGATCGGTAGATCCATACAACGCACCGTATGGATCTTCAGACGTTAGATCTTCTCCAAGTTCTATTTCAAAATCATTGGTTAAACTAACACCTGAGAATAGGATACTTCGAAGTTCAGAATACAAATAGTCAGTATCATTAATAGAAGCTGTAAATTCAGAACCGACATCAGATAATATCGTGCTGCGCACATGGCCAAAAGCTTTTAGGCCCGCAGGGTGCACAAAGTTCTTTAGTTCACCGAGCCATTCGCTCATGGGCTTTCCGCATGTAACTTCATACGAAAAGACCTGATAATAGAACGAATCTTGAAGGACGCATACACCCGAAGGTCTACCCTTGTCGGTCGTATATCGACCTTCCGTTAAAAAGACTGTGTCAAACGTAAAGGTGAAATAAGCAGTATTGTCAAACGGATCAACTTTATTCGTCATAATGACGACATCACTTAATGGTTTTGCTTTAGTACTACTATCAAATTCATGCTCTATTGGTTCGCCATAAGCATCGTGGCCTGCAAAATACTCAAAATCATACAGTATAGTATCACTGATTTTTTGCTCTACTGATAAAATCGTTAGACCGGCATCCGACACTGTGGCGTGGATATCTACAGGTATATCATTAGCTTCAACGATCGCAGCATCTTCATTGGCGATTTCAAAACGAAAAGGATCGCCAATCGCACGCAAAGTATCAGTTGGAGCTGTGTCAAAATATACTTGCCCGTTTGTCCGAATCATTCCATGCAAATACACATCTGAACCATTAACGATCACTCTCGGATCATTGCTGATTTCTTTTTCATAGTTGATGGATGCGCAAAGACCGGGATCAACAACAACCACCGACGTGATCTGGCCAAGAGGTCCGGTTGTATTAACAACTGCTCCGAACGATATGCGTTCTTTACCACCAATGAAAATTCTATCGCCGGGACTATATCCAAGTCCGGCATCAACAATATTCACCGAAGCTAGAGATCTTATTAGTCGTCCCCTAGCTAAGCCATCTGCAGTTTGCACCGGAAGACCATTTGAAAAGGTGTCTTCTGCATCTGTGTAAAATTCAATATCGAAATAATAGGCTTCTCCAAAGATCTGCTTACGCACAGATTTAATAGCTAGACTAGCACGCAAATTTCCAAATGGATCATATTGGACCAAGGTATTATTGCGCAGAATATCTTCATTGCCCATATGCAAAACGATCCGAGCTCGTCGACCAATCGTCCAAGTACCCTGTGATGGCATTAAGACGTGCTCCCAAGGCCTATAGATTGTAGGATCCTCACCAAAGAAAATCCTAAAGAAGAATTCGATAGATGCTTCAGTACCTCGTAAAGAATATGCATCAACGATTCTCTTTAGTAGAAAAGTTTTCTGGACATACGTGCTCGTCGGCAAACCATTCGCAATTTCTTTACGAATCGCGTCAAGATACTTGTCGTCATAGACCTTATCAAGATCATGTTCAGCGATGATTCGATTGATGACACGGGTAGGATTACCTTCTTCATTCAGGAAGTTGTAATACTCTTTGAGTAGATTGGTGAATACTGCCGCGTCTAAACGAATCTGCCTAGGAATGAGTTCATTGACATTGGCCGATTCGTTATTTTGTACTGATTTTTCGAATAGCATATTAACTTCTAAATCTTGGGATAGTATCGTATATTCTATCAGCAGCACCTGCATCAAATGTAGCATCGGTGTCGCCCGTAATTGATGTAGCTTCAAGGTCAATTGTTATAAGCTGATTACGAATGGTAGCTACATCATACGCATTGGGAATCGCTGTTATCGATATTGTAGTATCAAATGTTGTAGGTACTCTATCCATCGCTATGCGTCCGGTTGATACATTCAACGTTCCAATTGAAGGGATAACTTTAACTCTCTTGCCATTAGCTATAACTGTGTAGATGAACAAATTTCTTTCAGAAGAATTTCCAGAGCGATATTCATCGGCCAGATAAACAGTCTGATTGTTATAGCGCCAAGATGATGAAGTGATATACGAATCAACCTGATCTATCTGTCCATAGAACGGCATTCTAAAATCTACTTCCTGCGCTGAGTTATCAGCAGCATAGAGTGGTAGTAATTTTCGAACATAGATTCTAGCAAATGAATTCAGAATCGATTCATCAGTAGTGTCTATAGCATTCAGGAATTTTGAATAACGGAAAATGTTATCAAATCCTCCAAGACCGTTTTCACTGAAATCAGAAATAGTTGACCGAACCTTACTTGCTAACTGGGAAGCAGTCAACGTAGTTAGTGTGGGATTGTATTTAAAGAAAACATCGAATGACAGATAGATATAACTCGTATCTACGATTTCCGGAAACACTGTTACCATGCTAACTGTTCGCAAATAATTTAGGATCTCTTCCTTCTGAGCATCAGACAGAAATAGCGCGCCTTTAGGCTTAGCTGCAAGAAACACCTTCCCATATACTGGCGGATCGTTCTCTTGCCCGCCCCATACTGAAATGGCTTCAACGTCGGGAATGTTTTTCTTAATCATCGCTTCGTAATCTTTTGCAGTGACTACTCGATTCTGAGCAATGAAAGCACGGGGAGCAACAGTACGAATAGCGTCAATTGATTCCCGTTCATCACCACCATATGCAGTTTCAAGAACGATAATCTTTTTAAGCGTTGCTGTTGAAGTAAACACGCTGGTGCTTGGCCGGACAAAACTAATATTCCTTGCGCCATTGGCTTCGCTACCGGCCGAGGACAGATATGATATCTCAACCACGTTTAGATTCTCAGGACTACGCCCAATCAGGCCGTCACCAAATTCCAATTGGTATGATCCTTCATAGTTTTCAGAGAGGAAATAGACTGCCGAGGTTTCGTCATATGTAGAACGAGTATCAGCATTCAAATAGGTCGTGGCCTCGCTTGATTGCGAGTGTGATTTAACACGAACTTCAAGAGAACTGGTATCAATATTGATATCAGATATATTAAATACCTGATGAGCTAAACCACCATTCACTACGAACGTTTCAACCTTTGGCAGACCCTGCACAATAGTAACATTTGGAAATGAAAATAAACCAGTCTGCGAATTATAGATTGCTTCATAATCCTGACGTGTAGAAAACACATATCGATTACCATCTATCTGCGTACTAAACAGAGAACCTCGAGGAAGCGTTAATGTCTTAACATCAGTAGCATTGCTGTTTCGAGTAAAGGTTAGACTGAGCTCTGCCCGGGCACCTCTCCGTGAGCGAGGTGTGTATCCTAATAGTCTCGCACGAGAAACAACATTGGAACGAATCTGCGCAGAATCAAGGAATGATTCGTTCATAGACAAATGAGCATTGACTGCGTTGTAGTGAGTGTTATACGCTAACACATCAAGCAAATAGCTTAGGCCACTACCTTCAAAATCCCAGTCACGAAAAGGTGAATTCTGACGAGTGAAGTATGCCTTCATATTCGATTTGATCGAATCAAAATCTAGTTCAGTTACTCTTAATGCGTTTGCTGCCATAGTTTATCTTAATCTGTTGAGTTCAAAACCAACGTTTGCTGTTTCAGTAGTATTTATTACACGGAAGTTAATCGTCACATCATAAGTATTCTCATCACTGCGATCGCTAACATCAACTCTTACATTATCAATCCGGCGTTCGTGCAAGCGGAGGATCTCTTCGATCTCAGACTGCAGCGCAATTGCAATGAATGGACTAACGTTTTCAAAGAGATAGTCTGTAACCTTACCTCCAAAGTTCGGCATGAAAAGCTTCTCACCGAAGTTAGTCAAGACTATATTCCGCACTGAGCGCTTGACTGCATCAATATCGGTCAGAGGAATGATGTCCTTCTTGTTTGGATGTATAGGCATGAACAAATCCAAATCTGCATACAGTTCCTTCTGCGAAACGATGTTCGCAAGATAACCCGATCTATTGTATGATGATATCGCCATAATGCTATTTATCCAGTTTCCTCGCCATATTCAGATTACTACTTAAGCACTCACTACGCAGTGGCACTAGCAAGACCTCTATATGCAAATAGATACGTCCAATACGATGGCCCCTGCGCTTCGAAAGCTGTACAACCATTATACATATTTTTCCATCCATCCCGACCTTTACCATTTGTATGAAGAGGTGCAATAGTAAGATTAGTTGCCCAACGATCCTCAATTACAGCGGATGTAGAAGCATCAAGGCCTTGATCGTCTCGACACGGCATTAGATACCCGGATCCAGTGCTAATGAATGATGTACATGAAGCGAACATCTGAACTGCCGTTGTTATTCTAGGAGGCAGCGTGGATCCAGGGCCGCCAGCAGCAAACCAATCTCTCATATCTATTAAGAACGTTGGGGTGCGCGGGAGTGCTGAGCAGCCCGCGAACATATTCAACAAGCTTATTTCGTAATTAGCCCAAGCATTACCATCATCAGGAAGATTATAAAACGATCCCCAATCTATATTGACTTCAAATTTAGTTAGATTAGATCCAAAGGCCGTTCCGGCCGATCCTATAAAATATAATTTATCTTGGTTAGATACAAATGTAATAGGAACTCCACTCAAATCAAATTCTATAAGTGAAGTAGGCAATCCAGTACTGCTTTGGCAATACATATCGCTAAACGTTTCGGTCATACTTAAGCTAAGATCGGGAGTAATGCCTTGTTGATACCCATCATAAATATGCGTAATACCGGATAGTAGATTAATCGCATTCAAACTTTGCAAACCTAAATGCGAACCGAATGATAGAATCTTTTTAATCTTCGCCATATAAGTTGGCGTACCGCCACCATTGATCGAGTTAACAATTCCACTCTGGATCTGCGCATAATGCGTGCCGGCAACAGCATATTCATGTGTTGGATAATCGCTACTCGTTGTCTCCAATAAGGAATTATCAAGCCAATTTATTTGGGCTCCAGCAAGACCCGTTACTGGTAACATCACAGTTTCATTAGAAGTCGTAGTTACTATCTCGAATACAATATTTTCATAATTTACTATCTGTGGTGGCTGATACGTATAATCCCAAAGCTTAATGACATATTTAATACCATTAACAGTGACTTCAAGTTTAGGAGCAGCTTCACCAATTATGACTAGACCGTCATCTAATGCAGTAAGTAAAGTGGCATCCGTAAACACTCCATTACTAAGGCCGTCAGCGCCGTCGGATCCATCAGTTCCATCTACGCCATCGGCTCCGTTAGAAACAAACTGCACTGGTGTGGTCCATGTCAGCGTGGTGTCAATGCCTGTACCTATAACGCTTGCTATAGTATGAGATACCCAAATTGGATCGGTTCCGGCCGGTGTTTCAATAGTCCAACCAGATGGAGGAGTTAATGCGCTTGTACTAAAATTATATTGTCCACCAGTCGGCGAGGCAGGAGTAGAAGCGCTTCTATGAAAAATGCTAATTTGAAATGTGCTTAGACCATCTGCGCCATCTTGTCCATCTGCGCCGGGAAGGCCAGGAGCGCCATCTTGTCCATCTGCGCCCGGAGCACCATCTTGTCCATCTGTGCCATCCTCACCCCGAAGATCTGTCGTAACAAATCCCAAGCCATCATCGCTCGTAAAAGTAACAATACCAGTGACTGGATCGTATGAACCGCTTGTCCAACCTAGTCCATCTGCACCCGGAGCACCATCTTGTCCATCTGCACCCGGAGCACCCGGAGCACCCGGAGCACCATCTTGTCCATCTGCACCCGGAGCACCATCTTGTCCATCTGCACCCGGAGCACCCGGAGCACCATCTTGTCCATCTGCACCCGGAGCACCCGGAGCACCATCTTGTCCATCTGCACCATCTTGTCCCGCCTCGCCGGTCGTACCGGGTCTGCCTCGAGGACCAATAGGTCCTGGCACTCCGGGTACTCCAGGCTCACTGCTGCCGCCACCTCCCGTGGCCAAAGTTTTCATATCAACGGGAGTGTAATCTGGCCCAAGTTCTAGAACTTTCTTAGTAGCGTGGTCAAGTTTTATGCCTGTTGTAAGGTTAGTTACGTTCCCAATAACATTCTGTGATAAACTTCCCGCAACCGTTGATGTCTTTGAACCCCCAACGACTTCATCAATTCCACCCAATAGTGATGCTGTACTAAGGGCGTTAGCAGTGATAGAGTGAAGACCCGTCACTGTTATCGTCTTATTAAGGCCGACGTTTTGTGTTAGCATACCCCCAATTACTTCGGTGCGATTACCTTTGACGTGAATATATTCATCACCCATAACCAACCGATGATAATCACCTGCAATAGTAAGTACCGCATCACCTTCGATATTGATCTTCTGGCTGCTTGCAATAATCCGATATTCATCTCCAACAATTACAACGGTCTCATCACCCTTAGGGGTCCATTCACGATACGTCCCGGATTTGTGCATAGATGATATGCGCTCAAAGTCAGGCGTATCGTCATGCTCTTCAACGTGCATAGTCTTCTTAGGATCTAGTCCAAAGCTACCTTCAAACTTTTCTTTCTTCTCGATCTTCTGATCTAGAATACCTGTAGACTTCTCATCATTAGCTTCAACCTTCTTTATAGGAACCGTGCGCTCGTATGCATGCACGTGGTTCTTAGGATATTCGACCTTGATGATTTCTTTGAGAGGAGGCAGGCTCCACGTCTTTGGATTAAGGGCAACTGGTATTTCTTGAAATGCGTCCCGGTGTTCCTGCTTCTTCTTGTAAGTGAAGGACTCTTTGTATTTGTCATCTTTCGAAATTGCTTCTTCGGGAATGTCAGGCTGATCCACCATAGACTCATACGGGTACTGCTCAGTAGGATCGCTAAAGCCAAATTCATAATCAACCGAAGGCGTAACAGCGGGAAGAGATCCTATTACTAAAGGATCCTGAGCAGTGGCACCATCTCGAAAGAAGCCAATTACCCACGTTCCCCGAAGAAGACCGGTTGCGCTCTGGCCCACGCCGCTTTGCGCGCCCGACGTAATCGGGAGCATGACATTGGCCCAGGGAAGGGCAGTTGTCGGGATTAGGTTCTTCTGTTCGGTGTGATATCCAAAGCAGCGTACGCGTACGCGGCCTCGTTGTTCTGGATCTAGGATGTCTTCAATAACACCAGTGAACCAGACGAACTCGCCTGCTAGCATATCATCGCGATCTGTATTGCCATTATTCATAATTATTTCACAAAGGAATCGCGCTTGACCTTGACTTCAGTAAAGTACTGCTGGCCTTTGAAGCGGTGGATTGCTGACGTCACTAGATAGTTACCACTCATGTACTCGTCAACATTTCCTCCAACGTTCATCGGATCGCCGGCTTTCGGGAAAGCTAGTTCAATAATCTTTCCCGCGTTCAATTCCAAATCTCCAAATAGTTGTACTTCATGATGTAGAGTATTGAATACTCCGGGAAAGGCCTTTACAATTGAGGACTTCTCCCAAGACCATTCCATATAGTTCTGAAGACCTTCATCCTCGAATGCTTCGGAATTCCTTGCAAGCGTTGTAACCGAAGAATAGAATTCGTCCGATGGTTTCTCCTCATTCTTATTTATGGTCGGAGATCCCCCTCCGCCACCTCCGCCGCCTCGGACCGATTCATTATAGACAGGTTCTTCGAATAGGTCAGTCTTCAGAAGTGTCTTATCCTTGAATGGGAAGTCATCCTTGTAACTGTAGTGCTTCTTCCCAAACTGTCGAAGCGCAATATCGACATAGTTCGTCTCGGAACCCCATGTACCGGCTGCGATCGGTAGGAACTTTGAAAGCTTGAGTTCTGAACTGATCGAAATGATCTTATGCCGGCGCTGATTGAAGTCTGCAGCTGATCCCGCGGGATGCGAGAACGTCCGGGTGTCAATGAATGGCTGAGAGTTGTGTGGTTTCCCTTCAACCAGCTTTGCATGAGACTTAAGTTCCAACGTATCCTTCTCAGACTGTAGAGTATCATACAGATAGTATGGTGATCCGTCATCATCATGCAAACGGCGGCGAAACCAATCCATAGCTCTCATCGGTGTCTGGATATTGATGATTCCCTGACCTTCGGAGTTGGCCTCTCCTTCATAGTTTACAGTTATCTTAAACGCATCCTTAGCAATCTTGACAATCTCATCGGATATCTTGCCCTTGTAGCCCCGAGATATCTTGAACATAGGATTCTGCCACATCGCCTTAGACACTCCTGTTACACTCCAGGCCTGCACGTGTTCTCTTAGAGGTGCCCGGCCATATAATGGGTAATCCGTAATGTAAAAGGTCCTCTCGAACTCCTGAGATGATCCTGAGGGCCCCATCTTTCTCTTGATCTTAACATAGATCGTTTCGAGACCGTAGAGAGGTAGAGCTTCAAGTATATTTGACTCATCCTTGACCTTCACAGTACAGATCAGAGTCGGACTGTAGATGCTTTCGGTGATGATAATCTCCTGAACTGCATACTGAAGGTCAATTGCTTCACCTTTTGCGGTACAGATGCTAACTTCTTCGAGCATGAAAGCATCCGGAGTTAACGCGGTTCCGTCTGCAGTTATATTACGCATTGTGCCCATGTTATTATACCTTTAATCGCGGGGTTGTGCCCAGAGTCTGACGGTATTTCTTCGCAAAGTCCTTGATCATAGATGGTTTCATCACTATGATCTTCCTTCGAGCTTCATTCAAGTTCCGTTCCTCTTCAAAATACGGCACCGGAGTACCCAGACCCGAAACTGAAAGGTCTCCGGTCGGTAGGATCTCCCCAACATCGGTAACTTCTTCAGTCCAACGATCAATCATTGGTACTGTAGCAACATAATGATGGATAGCTTCCGCAGCTTTCTCGAAAAAGTGATCAACTCGGAATATCAAATTATTGCCAAAGCGCTCGATAACATAATCATCGGTAACATTCAGAGTATCAATACGGAAGACTCCATCCTCAAATACTTCGAACTCATATTGGCCATATTCAGCATCACCTGCCGGTGTAAGATCAAAGTCAAAAGTACGGCGGAGCATAAGAGCATAGTCTTTACGCCACTGTAGATTAGATGCTTCCTCGGCAAGATACCGATCTGTCATTACTCCAGCTTCGGATTCATATGGATTGATCAGTACGAACTGGACAGCATTAGCATTAGAGACTCTACGCTCGAAGGCATCCTGTTCAGCAGCATATCGAGCGGACGGAGCGCCGGTAGGATAAAAGATTTCCCGCGTCACGTCAGGCGCATCCGGATCAATGACTAATCCTACTGGATCGAACGCAGTATGGTCAGAATTAATCAACACTCCGTCTGCCCCGTTCGGGCCATCGTCCTCCAGAGAAACTGAACCATGTCCGTCGTCGCAGTGGTATAGCGCTACTAATCGCGCGTCTGCAGCGCTCGTGTAGACCCCTTCGCCTTCATTCCATTGCGCAAGTATTTCGGCCGCGCTCAGAGCCTCGTTGTATATCGCAAGCTCATCGATCCATATTGTGCTCCGAGCATTCATAAATATCCGAGTGATATTATCGATGTTACCGATCCAGTTACGCTCATTATCGTGAATGCCGATAGTGTGTAAACGCCCATTGATGTATACCCGAGGTCTATTCGCCTGGCGCTCCGCAAGTGTAACGGCTGCGGGGTTGAACAGAGGCTTCACAAATGCAACATGAATCCAATCGGTACGCACCGGAGTAGCTGCAGTTATACTAAAGAGATTAGCCTGTAACGGAGCATCGTCGTATATACTCAAACTTATGCTACCATGGCTGATATTCAGATGTGCATAATTTGTCCTGTCTCCATAGGGATTAGATGCAGACCGGATGTGTAATGCTGCGATCTCTGAAGCTTCATATCCAGACACTGCAGTTTCATCGGTGATATTCGATTTTACCCAGAAGGATATAGTGCCTTGATCTGTAGCATTCTGGACATACGGAATAAGGTTATCTAGAGTCAGGCCAGACCAGCCCCATCGGCCCGTACCCCATCTAGAATCAGGATATATCGTAGTGCCATTACCGATGTATGCTGTAGAAGTTTGATTACTCAGAAGTTCTAGCACCGAATTATTCCAGCCGAAGTCATACAGAGTATACAGAGCTAGCAGATCATCACTATTATCAGGATTCAGAGGCAATACCGAGAATGCTAGATCCTGAGCGCGGACAATGCCCATCCCGTACTCATCGGACCATACACTGAACTCACTGCACCTTCCGGCCATCTTCCAAGCAGACATACCTGCATAAGGTCCAGTCGAGGGCGCCTTTGCAAGATTCAGATCTATATCAGTGAGATCCGAAGTGAATGTAGTCGGTGTATAGATTGTAGGTATCAGCATCGGCGGAGCAACAACACCATTGAATATAAACCGTAGTGATGCCTGAGAAGCATCAGCCAGTAGTGAAAATGAGAATGCTATATGATTCCACTCGTTCACTACCAGTTGCGGATCCGCATTGATATAACCAGTATAAGCTATGGTGCTGCTATCACCGGTAGAATTCGATCCCGCAAAAACTGCAGATTCCAATCCGGGAGCAATTGCTATGGTCATCCAAGGTGCAGGTGACGTCACAGATGCCGGTGTAGTACCAAAGGACATCAGGAATTGTATACCTGTATCGGTCGTAGGCTTAAGCCATACAGAGTAGGTATGAGAGTGATCGACAACACCGATCTTAGATTTCAAATCAAGTATTGCCGGCACTGCTCTCTTCAGAGAACAGACACCACCATTGAGACTCCCATCAAAAGATATACAGGCAGTCTCTACGTCATTCAGAAGCGTGCGAGGAATATCTCGATCAAACTTAAGCGCCTCTGGTCTCAAAGGCTCGGTGATATATTCAGTACGCTCGCGGCCGTCTTCGAGCGGGTAGGGGTTGCTCCAAGCATTTCGGATAGACACAGGATCGGCCGGTACATAGAACAGCGAGTCGGACACGTCGGCGAGAAGTAGTTGGTACCGAGCACTTTCGAGCCCTTCTACCCGAGCGTATCCTCTCGGAATTAAATTCGAATAATCGTTGTTTAGTCCTAGATCTCCCGTAGTGTTTAGTCTTCGGACTCTTAGATTGGGATGCGTAATGTCTATACCAGCAAGGAAGTTTGATAGCGGCATGAAGGTATTTGTATTTGAGCCCAGATCTATCTCGAAATCTGTAGTCATTGTATCGATTGACCAGTTCTGAATCATTTCGTCGTTATTTACTGGATCTAGAAATTGCGGGAAAATGGATAGAATTCCGTAATTATTATATTTCTCTTCAATATAGTTATTGAGCGCGAGATCCGACATTGGCCACTCTTGTGTGCCCGCTTTCAGCCGATCATTGAGGATGAAGAAGGTCCAAGCATACTCCGGAGTACCGTAGATGTCATACGAAACTACATCAGGTCGAGCACCATTAGCGATCTCATAATACTGGTAATTTGTGTAAGACTGTAGACTGAGATCATTAGCATCAACGAATCGAAAGATGTCGTCATACTGTAGAATAGTAGTATCGCTTAACCGTAGCGATACCTTGGGGAACTTATTGAAGAATGTGTTTATCATGCTGTAGTTCTTTATCTTGCGTTAAGTTTTTCGATATCAGCTCTTGTCTGAGATCTTGTTTCGGAGAAGGTAACCGAGAGATTGATCTCTACTGGAGACATATCTACCCGGAACATTGCGGCACTTGCATTGAATGTTGAAGTGAGGCCCGTGAGGTAACATTCTGATATTCGGGGCAACCATTCATTTTCTCCGGACGCTCCCGCCTTATTCCGGAATGATATCTCCCAGACAGGAGGATAGTCCAGAAGGATATTCGAATCACCCGGTGCAATATAAGGATAGACTGCAGACCTGAATTTATTATGTAAACGGCGAATAAGGCCAGCATCAGATGGTGATCGGGCCACAAGAGTGAACGAAAATGTGAAGTCTCGAACCGTATTACCCTCAAATGTCGTATTCGTATTGGGATTTAACACTTTCCGAGTAGCTGCCATTGCTACCTCAGATCCTGCAGCAGGTAGTAATCCTGAGGCTTTTGACTGCACAAGATCCATTATATCCGAAATCGATCTCTTCGCAGACATTCCCTCGCGGCCCTTGACAGTCTTGACCTGGTCAATAATAGATCCTGCGGCCCCCATATCTATAGTTGAATATGAAGCACCGTCCGCAAATGTAATTCCCGCCGGCACAGGTAGGTAGATATCTCCTGTTAAACCGCCCCCTCCTGCTCCTAGTCGAAAATAGACAAAGGGCCTAGCACCATCGAGCGCTAGGTTTGAAGGAAGTACTATTACATCAGCCATTGGGGAACCTCACATTATTGATAAAGACTTATTGCCTAAATATATTTATATGACATATCATGGACAATACACTCCGGCAAACCGATCGAAATATAAAGGTAATCTGAACAACATTACTTATAGGTCTTTATGGGAGCGCCAGGTGATGAGGTTCTGTGATTCAAATCCTGCTGTGATATCATGGAATTCCGAGGAGCTAGTGATACCCTATAGATGCCTGACCGATAAGAAGATGCATCGTTACTTTATTGATTTTGTGATTCAATTCAAGACCGGCCCCATACGTTGTATTGAAGTTAAGCCAAAGAAGCAGACTATAGCACCCCGGCCTCGAAAGGGGAACGCTTCAGCCCGGCAACTAAGTGAAGCGGCGACCTATGCCAAGAACATTTCAAAGTGGTCTGCTGCGGAAAAGTACTGCACCGATCGGGGAATGATATTTGAAATTTGGGACGAATACACTCTCGAAGCTCTGGGTATTAAGGTATTGCGTGCGAGCGTGAAGCGAAGAGCTAAGAAGAAAGCTAATAAATAATCATTATATGGCTACGCAATCGATACTTCTTAAATACCTTGACCTTCTCCGCGAGGAGGGCCTTAATTCCCTTACAAAGCGCTCCACAGCATGGTTCATCGATATGCTATCTTCGGGTGAGCTTAGAGGTACAGCAGGTAAGGTAATGAAGGATGCTGTGGCGATTGTTCGAGACCGCCCAATAATTGGTAAGATGTATATGTTTGTATACGACCCGAAATATAAGGCTACATTGCCCTATTGGGATCGTTACCCGCTTATCATTGCTGCAGACCGCCCTTTGAAGGGAAAGGGGTTCTTCGGACTCAATTTGCATTATCTGTCGCCAATGGATCGCGCTAAGCTCATGCATGCTTTGATGCCCTTGAGCACCACGGGTCAGGAACTAAAAACGACAACGAAATTAAGAATAACGTATGGAGTACTTAAAGCGGCGATGAAATATCGGTTGTTTAGACCAGCATTCAAGCGATATCTTCCGAATCAAATCAAATCAAATATCATCGAGATACCCTCAGAGTTCTGGGAAGTAGCAATGTTCCTTCCAACGCAAAAATTCAATGGAGCAACAGTGTCCGAGGTCTGGGCCGCATCCCGCAAGAAAGCAAGAAAAGTATGAGCCAGACATTAAATGACTTCCGAAGTGAAATTAACAAGCGGGGCCTGCATTCTCCAAACCAATTCAGTATTGAGATACCTCGAGGAGCTAATGGTGCATTGCTGCAACTGTTCTGCGAGAGTGTATCACTTCCGGGTACCACAATAAGCACCTTTGATTATCCTCTTGACTTCAAAGGGCATGATGTAAAGGTGCCAAATGGAATCACTCTAGACGATGTGACCTGTGTCTTTGCTTTAACCAATGATTTTGATATAAAGAAATTCTTCGACAAATGGCATAATGAGATCATCACTCAAAAATATCTACTGAATTATGACGAGAGCTTTGTGGAAGATATCTTTATTACAGCATATGATCGTAAGAACGAGCCGCGATATAAGGTAAAGCTACGAGCAGCCTGGCCCATTACGGTCGCGCCTATTGAACTGGGATCAGCCTCGAATGATGAATACACTAAATTGCAAGTTACATTCACGTACAACATGCTAATTCCAGTAGTGTAATAAATAAGATTGAACAGAACACCAATGAAAAGGATATATTATGGCATTGCCTAAATTAGAAGTTAGTACATACACAACGATCATGCCTTCAACAGGAAAGGCCGTCAAATTCCGCTCTTTCTTAGTGAAGGAAGAGAAGATTCTACTTTTAGCTCAGGAATCTAAAGAGAACGCTCAAATCATACAAGCTCTAAAGGATGTAATCACTTCTTGCACATTTGATAAACTCAACGTTGATGAGATGACTACATATGATCTCGAGTATATGTTTATCCAATTGCGAATGAAGTCAGTTGGCGAGATCGTTGATCTGCAGACTAAATGCAAAGCCTGCGAGAAGAATAACACATTCCGTATTGATTTGAACGACGTGAAGGTCAATATGCCTGAGGAACCTCTTAATGCAAGGATCCAATTGACCGACAGCGTTGGTGTTATTGCTCGAGCAATTCCAGTATCCGATGCTGATGCTATATCGGAAAAGACTGAAGACTTCCTAAAGATGATCGCGCTTTGCATTGATTCAGTATATGATAATGACAAGGTATGGACTCGTAAGGACATGAACCAAGAAGAGCTTATTGAGTTCATCTCAGGTTTTAATCACGAGCAGTTGGCTAGGATTGAGCAGTATGTTTCAGCTCAGCCTAAGCTAACATATTCTACTGATATCGAATGTACCGGATGCAAAGCACCGATCCATATTGAATTGAAGGGACTACAGGATTTTTTTCAATAGGGCTGTCACACGAAAATATCGTTAATTTCTACAAGATAAACTTCGCGTTAGTGCAGCACCATAAATACAGCTTAAGTGAGCTAGAAAATATGATACCGTGGGAGAGAGAAATATATCTTTCTCTACTTAACACGTTCATTACTGAAGAGAATGAACGCTTAAAGCAGCAAAAGTCTAGAATGTAGTACTAACGAAAGCTAATATGGCCGAGAATAAAAATGAATCTAAGAAAGCCAGGGCGCTACCAAAGGTAAATTCTCCGGCTAAGCGGAAAGCAAAAGAGCCTAAGGATCTAACTGAAGAGCTAGACGCTATTGGTGAAGAAACCGTCACTGCTTTACGCCGAAGCATTCCTAAAGAGAGCTCGAATAGTTTTCAATCGATTCTTGGTATACCCACACAGCCTAATAAGGATGTGATGGCGGGAGTTGCAAATATTCGAGAACGGCTTCTAGAAAACCTTAGTAATAGTTTACCCACTTCATTCAATTTTGAGTCAATCAATCTCAACACTTTACTTGGGACTAATTCAAAAACCGATGCCGCGACTGCTGCTTCATTTGCGACTGTACGAAATAAGCTGATCAGCTCGATCAGTACTCAATTGCCTAAGAGATTTTCCTTTGATAAAACCATCGATTTAGAAAATCTCTTAGGTGAGAATGAAATGGATCAAAAATCCACTGCTAAAGGATTTGGAGCTCTTAAAAATAAGCTACTAGATGCGATCCGCGCGAACCTTCCTAAGAAATTTGCATTCGCAGAAGATGGTCTCGATATAGCCGAACTCTTAGGCGAGAACGAAAACGATAGCTATGCGACGCTATACCATTTCGCCACAATGAAGATGGGATTGATAAACACTATAAAGCGAAGTCTTAAGGGTGTTACATTCAACTTTGGTGATGATATTGATGTTGCTAAACTTCTGGGCGAAAACGAAAACGATCAATACTTGACAGCGTGGAGTTTTAGTCGCCTAAAGCGCAAACTCGTAAAATCTATATCTGCGAAACTACCAACCGAATTTGATTTTGGTAGTGATATAGACATTCCAACTCTACTTGGTAGTAACGATAAGGATAATTTCTTTACGGCTTTTAGCTTCTGGAAACTTCGAACTGATCTAATCAGCAAGATGCGCGCAGCGCTGCCCGATACCTTCAATTGGAGTAAGGACATCAGCATTGGCGATCTCTTTGGTGAATCCGCAAAAGATGGTCTTTTAGCCACTGTGCAATTAGCAGCAATTCGTCATAAGATCTTTTCGCTTATAAAGAAATCATTCAATGATGGCCAAGCAGAACCTACTGCATCGCCTTCGGATGAAGCGATTGTGTCTTCTGCAGGATCGATAGATACGCAACCAGTGAAAGCTGATACACCTATTGCTCCTCTAATTGAGCAGTCAAACGCTCATCTAACCGATATTGGTTATTTTCTTATTGAGCTCGTCGATTTCTTTAAGGGCAATGAAGAGACGAATCAAGAAAATGCTGCAAAGCAATCCCGCACCTTTGAGAGTATGGCCCGTAGCTTAGAAAATACTTCGGGTAACGTAGCGCCAATAGAATCTTCAAAGAACGATAAATCTAAAGGCGTTTTTAGCCTTAAAGGATTTGGGGAAGGCCTTAGCTCTATTGGTAAAGGCCTTGCTACACTGGGTAAGGGTATTGGTAAGGGTCTTGGCGGTATCATTGAAGGTGTATTCACTGGTATTGGTCGAGGCCTAAAGGTCTTATCTGATCCAAAGCTTTTTATTGGTGTTGGTGTACTAGTTGCTCTATCGGGTGCTATTTGGTTGTCTGCGAAAGCGTTTAAGCAATTCACAGATATCTCTTGGGGTGATGTGGCTATCGGAGTTGGGATCCTAGCGTTGATGGCTGCAGGTCTGGCTGCTATATCTAGTATCGCTGCACCAATGCTAATCGGCTCAGCTGCTCTACTTGTAACAGCAGCTGCTATCGGTGTCGCAGGTCTAGCCTTTCAGCAATTCGGGGGAATTGATTGGAAAGCTGTAGGTATTGGGTTAGCTGTTTTAGGTGGAGTAGCATTGGTTGCAGCTCTAATAGCCCCGGCGGCGCCTCTAATGCTAATCGGTGCTGCTGCGATTGGTGTATTGGGATTGGCCATGATTCCTGCAGCGGCAGCTTTTAACCTATTCTCTAAGGCGATGATTCCATTTGGGAAAGCATTAACGATCATCGGCGGTGGAATTGTTTTAGTTCTTGATGGTATGGCTACCGCATTTGGTGCAGTGTTGGATGCTATCACTGGCTCCTTTGATGCTGTAGTGAATACTCTACTAAAATTGAATGATATCGATGCTGCAAACCTAGGCGCTGCGGCTCTTGGCATTCTATCACTCTCAGCCGCTTTGGTTACATTCGCCGGCGCAAGCTTTATCACAGGTATCGTATCATTCTTCAGTGCTGATCCATTTGCTAATTTCTATAAGATTGCTGAGAGATCCGAAGGCCTTACAAAGGCTGCTGCTGGAATCAAAGAACTTAGAAATGCGCTGGATGTATTTAGTGGAGGCGATTCAAAGAGCCTCTTAGATTTCTTCAGCAAAGATACTGCTAAGTCTATTGGGATCTTCATATCTGCAATGACAAAGAGCATTGATCTAAGCGCGCTGAATATGACTACAGTTGCAGTCGATACTTTGGTGTCTTCACTTGAAAATCTACGAGGAGTCTATTCTCAATTCGAAAATATGACTGTGAAAAACGTTGAAGGTAGAATCAATACTCCAGCACCGGTATTAGACGCAGCAACTATTCAGAATAAGACAGCTCAGACTGAGCTCACAGCTGCTGCTTCGAAGGTGTCAATAGGTCCTTCAATCTTGAATCAAACTCAGAATTCGAATTCATCTTCTAATGTTACTTTCAATGAGTCAAATCATATAGACGCCACGATGATGTCAGCCGTCCTGATGAATAGATTCTAAAGTCCTAATGTTCAAGTCGGCCGGCATACTGGTCCGTTTTGACTGTCCCGATGAATAGATTCCAGTATACCTCTAATAGAGCCGTATTTGTCGGCTCATGAGTCACTCTCAGGACCGTTTTGGCCAGTCCAGAGGTATATTATCCATCGTACGAGCCCAAATGCATTCGAGAGTGACTCAGGAGCTGCCAAAACTACAGAAAAAGGGGCTGCCCGAGTATCCCAGGCAGCCCCTTTCAGGTCTAATAATACGGTCTACCGAACTATTATTCCTCGTCCTCCGCCAATTTCTTGAAGAAGTCCATCATATTAGCAGAGTCTGCACCGTCATCTACAGACGCAGCAGCCTCGTTAAGATCCTCACCAACACCCATCGAGAGGTTATCCTCTTCAGGGTCATCCTCGATCTTAGAGGCTTTGGTCTTTCCAACTGAAGGAGCTGCTTTAGACTTTCCAACAGCCTTCTGAACTTCCTCAGCTGTCGTCAGCCCCGGTACTCCCGCGGGTCCCATGACTTCCTTAAGCTTCTTAGACAGTTCCTCGTAGGACTTGTAGGTCTTTGGATCGCTGAATTCTGCCAGAGAGATCAGCTTGTCGAAGATAGCCCTCAACTGCTTATCAGTTCCCGCGCAGCGGGTCTCGGAGAATTCTGACTTATCGTAGTTGCGATAGCCTTCAATATTGCGAATCTTCAGCTTGAAGTTAGCACCTTCCCACAGGTCAAATGGGTTAATCGGCTGCTCATCTTCGAATGCCGGCTGCATTGTCTCCATGATCTTATCAAAGATCTTCTTCCCAAACTTGAACAAGAAGATCTTGCCATCGTTTTCGGGATTAGCAGCGTCGCTGATCACCATGATATTTGAGCAATAGTGCAGTTTGCGCTTCTGGTCTCGAGCCTGAGTCTTATCTTCCTCGCGGCCAGTATTCCAGAGAAACGAATTCATCTCCATCACGGGGTCGGGCTGACCAATAGAGCTGAGTGACTTCTCAAAGTACCAACGTCCAGTCGGGCCCTTGAAACCATGATCCCACCACTGTGCCCACGGCAGACCGTTTTCATCAGGAGATGGGAGGAACC
>Ga0210043_1000763_pt1 | contig 32538 bp, 34 predicted proteins | sample CryGeymet201501t_FD_183990 | JGI IMG/M metagenome (GOLD analysis project Ga0210043, IMG submission 183990) | Groundwater microbial communities from Crystal Geyser aquifers in Utah, USA - Crystal Geyser metaG 2015-01t (SPAdes) (version 2) | ecosystem: Environmental > Aquatic > Deep subsurface >... | reverse complement strand
AATCATTTGACTTGGGGAGGGACGGTATTGGATAGTGTGCTGCGGGCAGTGAATGTCCGCACAAAGCAGTAAAGCAGTCTGAATAGGCAAATCCGTTCAGGCGTTTATCTGAGCTGTAATAGGCACGTAAACCTTCGGGCGAGCGTGTGCACATGAGTTCGATATCCTGGAAAAGCTTCGCAAGGAGATTTATATCAAATCGTACCGATAACCGACACAGGTGGTCAGGTCGAGTAGACCAAGGAGAGCGAGAGAAGGTAGTTTAAGGAATTCGGCAAAACAGCTGGGCGTAATCTAGAGAGATGCCCTTCCCCCGCCTTTGGCGGGGGACGCAGTGAATGTTGTGGGATGGACTGTTTACCAAAAACACAGGTCCGTGCAAACTCGCAAGAGGAAGTATACGGGCTGAAGCCTGACCGGTGCCAGAAGGTTAACTGCGCGGGTTTTTTCACTTCGGTGAAAATTGCTTGCAATGGAAGCCCTGGTGAACGTCAGCAATAACTATAATTGTTCTAAGGTAGCGAAGTTCCTTGTCGCTTAATTGGCGACCTGCACGAAAGGTATAACCAGTCTCACACTGTCTTAAACTATTACTCGGCGAAATTGAAATGGCTGTGAAGATGCGGCCTACTGGCGGCAGGACAAAAAGACCCCATAGAGCTTTACTATAACTTGACACTGAAATTATATATGGAATTGTTTAGTATAGGTGGGAGAGTACTTCATTTATGAAGTGTTCATCAGTGAAATACCACCCGTTTTATATATACTTTCTTACCCAATCTGTCTGCAAACGGCAGAGGAGACACTGTTTGGTGGGTAGTTTAACTGGGGAGGTTGCTTGCTAAAGAGTAACGCAAGCGCGCAATGGTACCCTTAGCCTGGATAGAAATCAGGCTGGACGTGCAATGGCAAATGGGTGCCTAACTGTGAGACATACAAGTCAAGCAGATGCGAAAGCAGGTCATAGTGATCCTCGTGTGTTTTGTGGAAGACACCGGGCTTATCGGATAAAAGCTACCTTGGGGATAACAGAGTCATCGCACCTAAGCGTCCCTAGCGTCGGTGCGGTTTGCTACCTTTATTAACATTGGGGTCCCTTGCGAGCAATTGCAAGGTGCTGGTCTGAGGACACACACTCAAGTGTGGAACTCAGAAAAACATGAGCTCATAACGGTGAACTCTAACGTGCGCTACGCTACATGTAATGTAGTGAGCGTACTATGACAACACCGTGGGAAGTCTAACGGAAGTTCAACACTCGCTAGTCATTGGCTCGTTGTTGGGTGACGGATATATGCACTGTAAAACAAATGCATATCTCAAAATAGGTCACTCAATAAAGCAACGAGCATACGTTGACTGGAAGTACGAACTTCTATCTGAATTTGTCAGAACGAAACCAAAACAATATTTTGGAAATGGAAATCGAATTGGATACCGATTTTGTACACGAAGTCTACCTTTATTGACTCCGTATTTCTTTCTCTTTTATGGGAAAGAAAACAAAAAAAGTATTCCAAAAAATTTGATACTAACACCATTTTCATTAGCAATTTGGTTTATGGATGACGGATCTAGAAATCGAAAAAGTATATATCTAAATACACAACAATTTGAAATCGAAGAACAACTTTTTCTTTTACAATTGTTGTACATACAATTTGGATTACAGGGAAATTTGAACAAGGATAAGCAATACTGGCGTATTAGGCTGTTTCAGCCAAGTGCGCAGGTATTCAAACAACTTGTATCACCCCTTATTCCAGATTTTATGAGATATAAACTTCCGTTATGAACCCCGTATCGACTCAGAGTTTTGGGACTAAACTCTGGATGGTTTATTTAAACCATAACACGCTCACATCCTTTCGAGAAAAGGATGAAGGTATAGTCAGTCTTATTACGAAAGTTTTGAGAGAATCGCGATGTCGACTCATCGCATCCTGGGGCTGTAGAAGGTCCCAAGGGTTAGTCTGTTCGCCTATTAAAGCGGTACGTGAGTTGGGTTCAGACCGTCGTGAGACAGGTCGGCCTCTATCCGCCGTCAGCGTTAGATGATTGAGAGATTTTGCCCCTAGTACGAGAGGACCGGGGTGAGGAGATCCCTAGTGTTTCTGTTGTCGCTGTCAAGCGCACTGCAGAGTAGCTACATTTTTTTTGGATAACCGCTGAAAGCATCTAAGCGGGAAGCCATTCTCAAGATTAATCATCTCCATTAGACCCGTGGGAGACTACCACGTTGATAGGTCGTCGGTGTAAGTCTGGCAACAGATTGAGCCTAACGATACTAAGTGTCAATTGAACATATAAGTAAAATTATTTGCCAGTGTCGCCATACCCAAATGCGGTTGGTGACGCATCATGATGTATTCTTCACTTGTTTAAGAGCAGTCACTCTTTAACATCTATTCGCAACAGAGCGCTATGTTCTGGTCTTTGGAGCGGGGTGGAACCAACTCTTCCCTTCCCGAACAGAGTCTTGAAACGCCCCAGCGCTGACAATACTGCACGGGCAACTGTGTGGGACGATAGGTCAAGGCCAGAACAGAGCGCTTTTTTGGTATAGTGAGGAACATGTTTTCAGAGAAACAACTTTTCTGGCTTGAATTTGTCTGGGCGATGACTGTCAAAGAGATCAAGGCGCGCTACAAGCACGCCATTTTGGGCTTTTTGTGGATTATCCTCAATCCACTGCTGCAGATGCTTGTCATCGGCTTCGTCTTTCAGTTTTTCCTGCCTGTACATGTCGATAATTATTTCCTCTTTTTATTCTCTGGCTTATTGCCGTGGATCTTCTTTTCCTTCACTTTGACCAAATGTACGCCCGCGATTGTGTATGAGCGAAGCTTGATCAAAAAAGCTCGATTTCCGCGTGAGGCGATTATTCTCTCAATTGTTTTTTCCAATGTTTTTCACTTGCTGGTGTCACTTGCTTTGCTACTCATAGTGTTGCTTTTTATCGGAAAAGTGGCCTTGTTACAGTTACTCTTATTGCCAATTGCGATCATTTGGATTGCACTGCTTGCGAGTGGTTTGTCGCTGCTTGCGACGGCGCTGAATGCACGCTTTCGTGATGTTAACTTTTTTGTCCAAGCTGTCGTGCCGCTGTGGTTTTATGCCACACCAATTGTTTATACACTTGATCTGATCCCGCAAAATTTACATGCGCTGTTTTACCTGAATCCGATGACGGCGGTGATCGAGGCGTTTCGCTTTGCACTGCTTGGCATGCCGATTACGCAACTCTCATATTGGCTCGTGAGTGTGGTGGCGAGTCTTGCGCTGTGCGTGCTTGGTTGGGTAGTTTTTCAGCGAGAGAGTAAGTACTTTGATGATTGGGTGTAGAGACAAATGAAAAAGAAACAAATAGCTATAGAGCTCAAAAACATTACCAAGCGATACGTGTTGCATCACGAAAAGCCGACATTTAGTGAGCAGATGATTCGCAGAAGCAAAAAAGAAGAGTTTGTGGCACTTGATGATGTTTCGCTCACAATTTACAAAGGTGAATCAGTCGGAATTATTGGCCCCAATGGGGCGGGCAAAACAACACTGCTCAAAGTCATTGCCGGTATTGCGACGCCAACCAGTGGCACCGTGAGTGTCTATGGGCGAGTGGTATCGCTCATTGATCTTGAAGCTGGCTTTAATCCAGAGCTCACTGGCGAAGAGAATATTTATCTCAACGGCTTGGTGATTGGCATGCGGCGCAAGGAAATTGAGAAAGTGTTCAAAAAAATTGTTGCTTTTGCAGATATTGGCAACTTTATCGATGCGCCGTTGTACACGTATTCGCAAGGCATGAAGTTGCGACTGGGTTTTAGTGTGGCAGTGCACGCTAATCCTGATATATTAATTTTGGACGAGGGTATGGCGGTGGGGGATGAGGAGTTTCGGGGGAAGAGTGGGGAGAGGATTCGGCAATTTTTTAAGGAGGGTAAGACGGTGCTGATGGTTTCGCATTGGTTGGAGTTTTTGGAGAAGTATGCAAAAAGAATTGCGTTAGTTGAAGGTGGGAAGTTGATTGAAGTGGGTGGCTTGGTTATTCTAAAAGAATATGTAAGAGAAAAAAACTAATTTTTTTTATAAAATCTTTTTACAACGTTTTCTTTTTCTGGTATCGGTACATATTTTGCAAATACAAAGCCGGCTGCAAAGCCTTTTGCCAAGCAATATGATTCGTAGACCGCCATATAAGCATGAAAAAATGAAAACCGAGTGAGTGAGTATTTTAAATCAGTAATAATTCTAGTACCTATATCTGAAATCATGATTTTTACAACGGGCTGCAACTCCATTACTCCCTGAAATGTATAAAAGGTATGAGCTGCAATTCCACCAGCAGAATACCTTGCCTCCATTATCCGGATTTGTCTATAGTTAAGCCAACGGTTGTGGTAGATCACTGACTTTTCATTAAATGAGATAGAAAGTTGGGCAATTTGGCATCTCAAAATAAACTCAGCATCCATGGCTGTTGACATAAATGACCCAGGTCCAAGCCACCACTTGAATCCACCAATTTTTTTGAACACGCTTTTTCTAACAGCCATGTTATTGCTGAAGCCAACTGTTTGCCAGATTGGTTCTCCCAGTTTTGAGCCGTTGCCGTTCACAAAAGAAAAGGTAGATGGACAAAAAGAATCTTGATCTTTTTTTTTGTTTTCAACCTTGCCAAAAACAAGACTTGTGCCTCTATGAGTCTCAAAGTGTTTTTTTGTCTCAAGAAGCCAATTTTTTTTTGGCTCACAGTCGTCATCGGTAAACATGAGCAGGGAAGAATCTGATTCTTTTATGGCTAAATTACAAGCAAGCGATTTATTTTTAATTTTTGTCGTCAATAATTTGACTACACTAGAATTTTGCTTGTGGTCTACAAAGTATTTGCTTGTTTGAAATACAATTAAAAGAGAACTCTGAGTTTGGCGTGCTTGCTCCACTATTTTATAAACCCAGGGAGTTTTTATATTAATTGTTGATAGAATTACATTCATGATAGCTAATCCTGCAGATCAGAATAACATAAGCAAAGCTAAGAAATATCCATGTGTTGCGATCTTACATAAGCCAGAGTTGGAAGAGCTTAACTCTAAGTATACTGGAGGGTTGGGTAGAATGTTGTTATGCGACCTACAAATTTTTAGGAATAATAGAATCAATCATAAACTTTTTTTGTCAGCAAACGTTGATGAATCTGTAAAATCAAAACACGAAGTTCAAGGATTATTATACAGCAATAAAATAAGAGAGGTTGTGGGCTTATATTTTTCTGATTTTATCTCAAGATCTCTGTTTGAATTTTTTTATTGTCTGCAGTTTATATTTTTTGCAAGAAAGTTTGATCTTTGGATTTCATATATGAATTCTAGTATTTTAACAATTTTCCGACCGAGTACTACCATTTCATTTTTTCATGACAAGCCAAAATTGTTTCAATTTAGGTTATTTAAATCTAGATACAAAAGGGGGAGGTATATATTTTGTTCACAATTTTTGAGAAATAATTTTTTGCTTAAGTATAAAATTCCAAAATCAAGAACAACCGTCTTGTATAATTCTGTAGATAAAAAAAGTTTTTTTGTAAAAAAAACTAGTGATAATAAAGTTGTAACATTTTTATATGCAGGAGCATGGACTGAAGATAAAGGATTGGAGTTGCTTGCTAACGCAATAAAAGCGATACCGCGAAAAAGAAAAAATTTTAAAGTACTACTTGCTGGCTCAACAGACCTATGGAGAATTGGTTTTTCCAAAGGATATAAAGCACATTTCAAGAATAAAATAATAAAACTTATTAATAAGGATGAGAGAGTTGAGATTTTAGGAGAAATCAATCATTCGGAGATGAATGATTTGTATAATTTAGCTGATTTTTTGTTACTACCCTCTCTTTGTCAGGAGAGTGCGTCATTAGTTGTTGCTGAATCATCGTTATGTGGTGTTCCAAGTATTATTTTTGACTCGGGAGGAGCAGTTGAAATGCAGTCGGGTAGTGAATATGACAAGGTTGTGAGACCTAGCAGTGCCGAAGCTCTTTCTTTAGCAATTCAGGAAAAAATTGGTAAGACTTTATTAAAGAAAGAAAGGAGCTTGGTTCGCAAAAAGGTAATTCGAAATAAGAAGTTTTCGCCAGTCCAAAGAGAGAAAAAGCTTTTACAAATAATTAATGATAGCTGAGACCTTCATGCTCCAAGAGTTTCTAATTGCTAATTCTCTTGCGTTGGAGTTGTGAGGTTCAAGCAATTCTGTTCCAAGCGCTTTCCATTTTGTAGCAGAGTCGCTAATTTTTATTAATTGTTTATATCTTTTCAATTCTTTGACCAGCGTTGAAAGGACTGGCTTTTCAAGATAAAAGTACTCAAAAATCTTCATTGGAAAGCAGTTCTGATTAAATCTTTGTGAAGAATTATACGGAATCATTCCAATATCAAAACTGCCTATAATAGAAGGAATTTCTTTTTTTTCTGAGCTCCCATGTGCAACATTTTCAAATCGAAGAATCTCGTCTAGAATTTTTCTTTGCTTTTTTTTCAAGTCAAATATAGGTCCCCAGAGTACAAAATTCCACTGTGGACTTTTGCTGACTAGTTTGTAGAGTAAGTCATAGTCTAGCCGTTTACTAATCCCTCCGACATACCCAACTACTGGACTATTATTCTCAAACAGTTTTATTTTTCTGACTGGTTTTTTGAATGTTTCCAGGTCAAATCCTTGAGGGACAAGCTTGCAATCTGGGCGATACTTTTTTATCTTTTTCTCCAACACATGAGAGTTGACAAAAACGTATGAAACTTTAGATAAAAAAATTCTTTCGTCTGCACTAATACGAAACCAGTCAACTATGTCTAACAAGCTAGTGGGAAAGAATTTGAGCAGGTGAGAAATTTGTTTATATCCCCAGGGATGAAATATCCATAATACTTTTTTTGAGAAAAAATTAATCTCACCTTTTTGCCATAGGTAGAAATAGCTGATAATAAAATCCAGGTGTTTATTTATTGTCTGAATAAGCTTAAAGCGAACGAGCGGTAGAAAAGCTAGTGGAAATGATTGATAATAATTTTCTCCGATTTTTTTTATTGGTACACCTAGAGATTTGTTTTGAATTAGCCGTTTTAAGAATGACTCTTTTTGGCATTTTGTTAAGTCCAGTACAAGTACGCAGTGTTTTTTTGAAAGCAGTAGTGCAGTTTGATGAATATAATCTGTTGTTACCTCAGTAAAAGCACTTGGAATGACGACCAGAGACTTGTTCATCTAAAATAGCTTAGCCCAAATACCCATCGCTTCTTTAAGCGCTGAAAAGTACTTTTTGTCGGCAAATGTATCAAGTTTGGCTGCAAGCTCCGCATACAAATTTGCTATGTTTTTTGTCTTGGATAATGTAATGCTTTGTATATCTTTCCAAATACGCTCATTTTGCTCTATACCGCTCGCTTCTTTTTTGAGGTTAGCAAAAGGATCTGATGCTTTGCGATGTTCAATAAAGGGCGCGCCATTGATTGTCCCATAGCCAACATGATCAAGAATTTTTTTTGCAAAAATGCCAGCCCAGATATCATCGAATCGATCGTAACCCCATTTATTTCCTTTCGAGTCTTCTCCCATCAGTGGAAAGTACATGAGGGGAGTGATCTCGCTGCGAAAGGCAAGGTTCATTGAGCACATAGGAAAATATGCCCCATTTGGAATGATCTGAGAAAAATGCTCAGCGAACTCCGCGCGGAAACTCAAGTGCCTTAAGTGTGTTGGCCCGTCGTGATCGAGCACGTTTGTCCACAACCCATGACTCAGCATGACTGGTTGTTCTTCTCGGTTGAGATAGGGCATGCCGCGGGTATATAGGTGACGGCTATCGGGATTGGTATTGACCCAATTGGCGGGGGTGGAGAGGGATAAATTTTGTACGTGCAAGTCGATCAGATCATGACCGACCACAGGATAACAGTCATCATCGAGCGTAATAATAATCGTTGCTCCCTTCTTGTAGGCTTGCAAAAATCCATAGTTGCGGATGGCTGAGACTTTGCGTGGAATAATCCAGCTATCTTTGCCCAAGTCTGCATCAATCTCTTTCCATGAGTAGTGGTAGGTTTTTTTCGCAACTTTTGGAATATTGACAGATTTAGTTGGGCGATCCTCACATACGATGAGGGTGATATCACGAAACTGCTCGCCCCAGTCATTGAGAAATTCTAGATCCCGGATGGTTGGAATTACTACGAAAACAGATTCAAGTTTTTTTGGTTTGTTCATAATGTTCAATTTCTTTGCAAATTGCACCTACTTTTTTATTCCAAGAGTTGGCTATTGCGAGCTTGCGCTGTTCAAGTTTATACGATGTCGGCCAAGGACGCGCAAGTAGCTCTTCAATATGTCGCGACCATTTTGTGGCAGTTTTGCCAATTTTGACATATTTTGGAAAGCGCTCTAGTTCCGCAATTGGAGTGCTGAGAACAGGTTTTCCCATATAAAAATACTCAAAGAGTTTCATGGGGTAAGAGTACTTATTAAACAAATAGTCACTACGATAGGGAATAATACCTATGTTGAATAATTCAATAAGTGACCGAATATAATTTTTGTTCGAGGATTTTTGTACTAGAACTATGTTGTCTTGCTGAGTAAGTAACTTAATTTTTTCATTTGTGTCATTGTATTGATCCTCAGTGGCAGTTTTTTGGTAGGCGGCGGTTAGCACAATAAGAACATTCTTATTCTCTTTTGCTAAGTTTAGTAATAATTCATAGTCAATTCTATAGTTCAGATTGCCAACAAAACCAAGCAGGGTGGTAGGGTTAGCTTTATGAATTTTCTTTTTCAAACGACTCAAATATTGTTTTTCTTTCCCTTCGACCCTGTCTGTCAAAGAGAAATCATGTAGATTAAAGCCCTGAGGAACGAGTGCTATCTGTTTCTTGTCGGAGTGAATTTTCTTAAGCGCATAAGAATTTACAAAAACTAGATTTGCCGAGTCAACCAGCGCATTTTCTTGGCTCCTTATAACCTCTTCTGTCTTAGAATCGAGGGAAGAAAAATAATCAACACAATCATAAATTTTGAGTGCTGAGTTCTGGTCATTGAAGATTTGAAAATCTTGAGGATCAAAACTCCAAATGATTGGTTTGTAAAATCTTCCTATAAGTTGTCTGGTTGAGAACCGTTTTGTAGCTTCGTTTATTTTCTTAAATGTATAGAGCGATTCAAGTACTTTTGGAAATAAAACAAAGGGTATCAAAATCTCTTCTGTGTTAATGAAATCCCGAAGAGATTTCAATGGATGAGATAACAGCGTATTTTTGTTTGAATAGGCGATGATATGTACAGAGTATCCTTTATTTTTGAGTTCTGCTGCTGTCTTAACCACGAAGTCGCAATAAACAGCCAAATCTTCGTAGAAAGGAATAACAACAGATCTTGTAACTAGTTCTGGTATGTCGATAATTTTTGATATGTCTTTGGCAAGTCTTTGGTTGATTTTTGACGAGCTGATGATGCTCCACTTGAGCTCATGCATGTCACGAGAGCTTGCAGATTCGATATCAAAAAAATAATCCAAGATTATTTGCTCAGCATGTAGCTGTGACAAAGATTGGCCAAATTTATTTGATTTAACAGTCACCTGATCGTAATTAGATAGAAGATTAAAGAAGTTTTGAGAATACTTGTCTTGTCTAGCAGATGCAAAAAAAATATTTACAGCCAGCTTTGGCGTAAGCCATGTTTGAAGCTGGTACAAAAGATATGAAATGATGGGTATCGAAAATAATCGCGAGTAGTGTAGTGAGGCTGAAGTCTTAAATTTCTTCATACTGAGTTTTTTTCCTGATTTGAATCTCATCTCGCATCTGTTCAAAGAAGTTTGTTTTCACATCAGATTCACTGTTTGCATTATTGTAAACACTGAGGTGTTTGGAAATCACCTTCATATGCTTTCCGGCCATCTCCATCATGGGATAGTACATGGCTTGATCTTCGCAGAACCGAAGCCATTCTCCATGACTATCAAGGAAATCTTCTTTTTTAATTTTCAAAAATAGCCAAGTTTTCCAAGTTCGTAAGTGAAGAGGAAGAAAAAGTATTTTGCGATAATTCCGATTGCGAATAGTGGCTGCTGGGTATTCTTGATTAGCTGTCATGAACGCTTTATCTATAGGATTTGTGCTGGTCTTCTCGCCATCCCAAAACAAGCAACTTCCGTATGTCAGCCAGCACCCTGTTTTTTGATAAACTTTGTTCAAATAGGATAAAACATTTTCATTTACCAGCCAGTCATCACCATCCAGCGAAACAACTATGCTTTCTCGCTGAGTGATAATATTGTGAATTGCCTCATGGGCATTTCTAAGCGAGAACTTTCTTAATCGATTAAAAATCACATAATGCTCTGACAAAAGTTGTTTAATTCTATTTCGCTGTGTGGTGGTATAGTCTGAATCGTCGTCTATAAAAATAATTTTATAATTTACATACTTTTGTTGGAGAATGGAAAAAATACATGGTTCTAAATACTCATATGAATTCCTGGATCGTACTAAAAAGTAAAACAGCAGTTGGTTTTTTTCGAGCATATCTGAGAAGGTTTTCTGATGATACCGTAGTATTGCTGCTTTGTCTTGCGTGTTCAAGCATACTGCTGACTGGGATTGTCAGCAACTTTCGCCTTTTGGTTGTTGCTACATTTATTTTAGCGTTTTTGCTCTACCTTAAGATTAATAATCTATTAGTAGTTTCTGTTTTAGTTTCACTTTTTTCGCTGCAATTTTTTAATCCAAATAAGTATTACACGCTAGAGGTAATTCGGGGCTTTAATCTTGCGCTACCGGAGTTAAAAAATGGATATTACCTGGGCTACGGTGTTCATGTTGCCGACATTTTTTTTCTGCTGCTTTCTCTCTCCATTCTCGGTAGTTTTTTTATGTCTAGTGACGTTAGAAAGCTACTGAATATAAAAGTTATTCTTACAACTCTCATTTCGTTATCTATGTACTACTACATCAGCGCACTCTCTTCAATTAAGTATTCTCCGTTCGCAGTCGCATCAATTATCTGGCTATTACAGTATGGAAGGCTTGTTCTAATTTTTCTAGCTGTTTTAATTTGTACTAAAACTTACAAAAATTTTATAGTTTTAATCAAGCGTGTTATCCAGTCAATTGTACTCACGCAATTTGTAGTTGGTTTGTTGCAATTTTCCAAAAAAAGCGCCCTAGAATTGCCAATAGAATTTTCCAAAGGAGCATCATTTTATACAGGTCTTGATGAGAGTAATCTTTTCTTTCGAATTTCAGGTACTTTTCTGTATCACAATCAATTGGGTTTGATTATTGGAATTTTATTGCCAATACTGCTTTTTTTCCGAAGCAAAAAGGAAGGACAAAAATCGTTTGATATTGTGATAATTGTTCTTTCTTGTATGTTAATTTTGTTCACCCAATCTAGAGTGGCGTGGATCGGTCTCATAGCGATTGCAGTTCAGTATGTTCTCGTAAACAAAAAGGAAATCGCTAACAAATGGCATCATTCTCGAGGAAAATATACATTTTGGTTTAGACTAATTTTATTGAGTTTGGTATTTTCTCCAATAATAGTTACAAGATTACAACTTTCTGTTAACACTATCTATCAAGGAGCAGGCCTCAGCATCCGTTTGAGGATGATCAAAGAGGCTAGTGAGGCTTTGTTGTATAGCCCTTGGATCGGATATGGTGTTGGGACAAACGAAATAGTATTGTTTAGTCTATTTCCTCAAGGAACGATGTCAGTATTTCCTGCAGCCATACATTTTGCACCTGTTCAGATATTACTAGAGTCTGGTGTATTGGGGCTTATTTTCTTAACAGCACCATTTTTGTTTTTTTTCAGGTATGCGGTATCTAGGTTTAATTCTAAAAAATTGTCTATTTCTAGTGGAAAGTATTTACATGCAAGCCTGGCATCTGCAATTTTTTTCTCTATCTACTATTTGCTTCAACCACATGTCGGTATAGTCGAGTTTGCATTTTTGGGTTTAGTGTTATCATTCGGTGTGATCGGATATAACTTAGCACAAAATAATGCATAAAAAAACAATTCAAAAATTTACAAAAAGACTCCCCATAATTGATGTGCTTTTGGTGGCAGTTGTACTTACCTTAGTATTGTCTTTTTTTCTATTTTTTCTTCGAAAACCTGAGATGATCGAAATTCGTGTCAAGGTAACAGACCAAGATGTCCTTTATGCCAATACACTGCCGACAAATTCCTACGCACATCAGTTTCGCGTCGGCGATAAAGAGGTAGATGCTATTGGGAAGGCAATTGCGGAAGTTATCTCGGTTGAGCGCTACAACATCTCAGCTGATAGGCAAGTTGTATATTTAGACATGAGGGTGAGGGCAACTTACGATACTAGGTCGAAGCGTTTTTCAGTCCATGGGAGAAATTTGGCCTTTGGTACTCCAATGAGATTTAATTTGGACGGAGTTGTTTTTGATGGAATTATCACTGACTTCCCCGGATTATTATCAGAGCCAAACAGACAGAAACGAGTGATTGTAAAGGCATTGGGTAGGAAGGTTGAGCCATCTGTAGCTGCCTCAGTTCAAAAAGGAGATCGTGTTGTCGACAGTAAAAGCAAGGTGCTAATAGAGGTGATAGATTCGATGGTCAAAAAAGAAGAGCGTGTTGTGGCCACAGATAGAGGAGACTTGTTGCTTCGCTATGACCCAATCTTTAAAGATCTTGAACTGACATTGCAGATTAACGCTAGGCAAGTTGATGGTGTGCTCTATGTTTTCGATGATCAACCTCTCAAAATTGGAGAGCAAATTCCATTAAACTACTCATCTGTGAGTGTGCTGCCAATGATTACTGAAATTATTTCAGTAGAAGATTACACTCAGTGATGATTTTTTTTGAGATTCTTTGCCAAGAATTCAGGTGTATCTGATTTTTTGCATCCGCAACAAGCTTCTGTTTTTCGAACTTGGGAATGTTGAGTGCCATAGCCATATGTTCGAGTAAGACATTCTGATTATTACTCTTGCAGTAATAGTTATCTAGATAATTTTTTGGAAACAACTTAGTAAGTTTTTTAGATCGAAAGTAAAATGGTTTATTAAAGAGTAGCGCTTCCAATAATGTTAGTGGCAGCACTTCTTCTTTTGAAAACGAAATAACTATAGAAGCATTGTTGTAAAGTGAGTTTGTTGATGCATTCTCTTTCATCTCAACATCTTTCTCTAAGTTCAACTTTGAAATTTTGTTAATAATTTTCTGCTTTTCTTCGAATTCTTGTGCATGCCGTAGAGGCAAGTAGGCAATTATAAGTTTGATTTTTTCGAGTCCTGCTTTTTTTTTGATTTTTGAAAAGATTGAAATAAGACTCAAGATATTTTTACCCGAGTCTAACCTTCCAATGCAAAGTATGTTTTTTGAAGAAAAAGTATTTACAACGAGCTTGTACTTTTTCTTATTAATTCCGTTTGATAAAAAAACTACTTTTGCTTTTGTTTTCTGAAACTTAGCAATCAGGTTGGCATTTGGTAAAAAAATTAAATTGCTTCTGGATATCAACATATTTTGCATGATCAAGCAAATTGAGCGTTTAGCCTTTTGAGTCAGTCGAGTTTTAATGTTCAGTTTTCTGCTTGCTTTTTTTGGTATGCGGTTTCCATGATAGTGGAAGATTATTTTAAAATGAAAGATTGGTCGCAGAATTACTGCTGCGAGTCCAGCTGTGAATGTTGTTGTATAGACAATGTCTGTAGTTGGGTTTTTTAGTAACAGTAGAAATGAGGATGACAGAGATGAGGCAAGCCAATATAAATACGAATACGAGGAGCTGCTTGTTGGCGGACTGAGTTGTTTTTCTAAGACATTTACGCACTTCTTTTGTAGGTTTGCGATAATTTCTGCAGTAGCTATTGTTTCTCCGCCACGAAATTTTTCATAAAAAATGAGTAGGTTCATTGTGGGCTATAATAGCATCTCAGTATTTTCAATAACGTATGTCAAACAAAATAAAAGTTGCTTGTGTGATACCAACACAATTTGCACAAAAAAACTCTTTAATTTTAAAAAAATGCATTGACTCAGTTATTCAACAAAGAAGGAGTATTTTCTCAATCGATGTGTTCTTAGTGACAAATGGCTGCCCGAGCGAGCGTTCGTCTTTTGCTGGCAGAGCAGTAAAGAAAACCTACTATGCCTCAGCAAGCTCAGGTTTTTCTGATCTGAACAACTTTGCTCTGTCTCAGTTATTAAAAAATAGTGAGTACGAGCTTGTTTTGTTTTTGAATGATGACTGCTGGCTGGATAAAGAGTTCTTTTCATCTTTGGGGAGTTTGAACGATTTTTTTCAGAAAGACGTGTTTATTCCCAAGATAATGAATCCTCGCACTGGAGAGACGGATTCATTCGGTGTTGAATATTTTAGATCTGGCTATGCGAAGAATATAAATCTTGATCAAGTGGACTACCAACTTTTTTCAGCAACTTGCGTCGTTGTTTCTACAAAGTTACTGAAGCAGCTCATTTCATCTTTTGGATACGTGTTTAATTCTCTGCTGTATTACTATTTAGAAGATGTGGAGCTAGCAATAAGATGCAGATCTTTGGGCGCCACTTGTTCAAGAGAGCAAAGACTTTTGGCTTATCATCTAGGATCAACGAGCTCTGGCAAGAAAAGCCGCTTTACGATGTACCAAACTTACAGAAATATCATTTGGGTCACTCTGATTTGTTGGCCTGGAAAGGCTCTTTTTAGAAATCTTTTAAATATTTTGTTGGTTCAGGCTTGGGCGTTCTTAATAAGTCTTCTTTCCTTTGGACCCTCTCTTTATTTCCTTATTTTTTGCGAGACCATTGCAAATAGAAAAAAAATTCTTTCTCTGAGAGGAAATACTTTGGCGGGGTATGATAAAAAGTTTCTCTTTTCGAGCATTCTTTCTCAACATTCATTCAGAACACATCACGGTCTAGTCATTCCTGCGGTATGAAAAAACGAAAGATTGCAGTCGTTCATGACGTTCTTCTTGAGTACGGTGGCGCGGAGAAAGTACTGCTCGAAATCCTCAGGTTATATCCTGATGCAGATTTATTTACTCTCTTTTTTAATAAGAGAAATGAGCAGATCAAGCTTGCATTTAAAGATAAAAAGATTTATTGGAATCGTTCCAAATTTTTGTCGGGTCTATCCCGTTTAGGGCCTTATTTTTCTGTTTCTAAACTTTTTTCTTGGTATTATTTTTTTTCATTAGATTTTTCTCACTACGATCTGGTTATATCATCCTCTGGAACATTCAATGCAAAGTGTCTGCGAGTCAGTAAACATAAGCATTTGTGCTATTTGTTTAGCCCACCTAAATATCTTTATGAAGAAGAGAATGAGTTGGGATTTATAAATGCTTATCCTTGGAAGTTACTTTTCTTTCCAATTAAATATTTTTTGAGGAAGGTAGATGCATATTTTGCGAGTAAACCCGATTTAATTGCTACCAACTCAAAAACCGTGGGGAAGCGAATTTTTCGCTACTATGGAAGACGCTCAATCGTGATCTATCCTCCAGTTGAACAGCCAACTTTCAAGAAAGGAACAAAGCATTTTTTTGTAGCTCATTCGAGGTTAGTAAAGCAAAAAGGATTGGAGCTTATTGTACAGACTTGTACGAGATTTAGTCTTCCGTTAGTGGTCATAGGAGAGGGTTATCAAAGGAAGTATTTAGAACGCATTGCTGGTCCGACTATATTTTTTACCGGATTTATATCTAGAGAAGCAATTTCTCGTTGTTATGCAAAGGCATATGCTTTGCTTTATTCTGCAGTCGATGAAGATTTTGGTCTCGTTCCGGTCGAAGCTCAGGCTCATGGCTTGCCAGTCATTTGCTTTCGAAGTGGAGCACTTATGGAAACAGTCGTAGAGAATAAAACAGGATATTTTTTTTGTGAACAAACGTCGGCAAGTTTGCTGTCTGCAATCGCCAAACTACTCCGAAAGCCAATAGATCCTGCAGACTGCAGAAAACAAAGTGGAAAGTTTAGTAGGAAACAGTTCAAAAGTAAGATAACTCAAGCAGTAAGTAGCTTGTAGAGTTGATTGGACATTTTCTCCCAAGAACAATAGTGTTTTAGCAGGGCTTTTTCCTGACCGGTATAGCTAATTTTGGGATTTTGCTGAACATTTTTAAGTATTCTATACAATTGCTGACCCAAGAGTTTTGGATTTCTTGACTCCATGTAAAAGATGTTGGGCAAGCTTGCTATGCTTGCATCCACAGTTGTTTTATCGACAAGGCTGTATTTACCAATACTGATTGATTCGAGCAAAGACATAGAAAGGCCCTCCAGGTTTGAGAATGATAGTGTTAATGAGGCATTTCTATGAAGCCAACCTTTTTGTTGTCTGTTCGCATGACCAAACCAAACGATGTTTTTATTTTTCATAGATTTTTCTTTTAAACGATTGATATAGGATTCACTTATTGAGTTTGACCCCGCAATTATAAGTTGATATCTTTTTGTAAGCCTTTGTAGATCTTCAAAACTATCAATGAGTAGGTGGATATTTTTTTCCGGAGATATTCTTCCTAGATAAAGAAGAAAAGGACCATCAATTTTTTTATCAATCTGGGACGTGTTCTCAAGCTTTGGCAGGCCAGGTCTCACAACGATTGCTTTCTTTTTGCATAAACCTTTGATATCAATTGCTAGTTTTTCTGATACAACGACTAATTTGTCGATATGTTGTATGGCGAAAGTTGATAGGATGGAGAATGCTTTTTTTTCAATCCAATTCCACTTGTCTCTCTGCCAGTCCAAGCCATGGATTTGTAACACCACTTTTTTGCCTCTGAGTCTAAACAAAAAAGAGAAGATGCTCATACCAGTGCCATGAATCCATACAACTTTTGAGTTGTCGAACAAGACAAGTATTGCTGACAAAAATACGTAGGCGATTGGCTCTAGAACTTTTCCAGTTAAAGTGGGCACTTTAACAAGCTTGATATTTTTTGAGAGTAATTGAATTTTCTGATATGGCGATCGAACATATATTTTAAAATGAAGTTTGTTATCCATAGCTAGTAGTCTGGGAACTGCCTCAGATATAATTGTTTCAATGCCACTTGTCCCAGAAAATTCATCAGGAAAAGCTCTGGTTCCAACAATTGAGATGAGTTGTTTTGTCTTAGATTTTTTTGCCATAATTTTGTGTGACTACTTCAAAAAACGACGGAGACCGAAAGAGTTTGAGCTGAGATTGATAGTGACTAATGACTTGGAATTTTTGTTTCGAAGCTAGTTTTAGGGACGGGTGATGACTAATAAGATGAAGTAGGTTGGATATTTTCCAGTTCTCTATGTTATTTGAGTATGGTTGTTCGAAGTAATAGAACAGCTGACTTTTATGCAACTGAGACTCGCTCGCAAGTTTTACTAGTAAGTGATCGACATGACTCCCAATGCCAATTGGACAGAGAAATATATCATACTGAGATGATAATTTGCTGATTATTTTCTTAATTGTATCTTGTGTGTCGCAATCATGCATACTCACTCTTCCCGAAAACAGTTGCTCGCTGGTGTTGTAAATAACATGTTTCTTTACAGACCTAAAACCTCCATCGACTAAGTCATAGTTGTGGAAGCTAATCCCGATTTCCTTCATTGCAGCCATATCCTCGTCAAGTCTGGCTTGGGAAAATTTTGCGAGTGTGTCATAGCCAGAATTTTTTATCATTTGCAAACTATATTCAGGTATAGCTTGTGTTGAAAATGAAGAGAAGAAATTGAAAATCTTTACATTATTTCCTTGATTTATCCAATGCATGATGTGCTCAGCGCAGCTAAACATTGCATCATCAAGGTGAGGTGAAAGAACTGCTATTTTAAATTTGGGCTTAATTTGGTCTATACTAGTCATGTGTTTTTTCTTCTTGCTTATGCTCCGTTACTGTTGATTTTTGTGCTCTTTGGAGATACATATCTAAAGCTACTTTTATATGGGCTGTATTGCAGTTTACTATTTTTTTTTCGTTCGCACACTGACAATAAAAGGAGGTTTGAATATGGCCTAACTTACCTTTTGTGGCTAGCTTTTATTTTATTCACTACGATCTCTGGATTTTTTAGTCACAATCTGCCCCAAACTCTTGAAGCTCAAGTCGGTCTATACTTTGCGTTTCTCATTTTTTTCTTTTTTTACCGTTTGAAACCTAATGTGCTTGCGAGTCACTTGCTATTTAAGTTTCATATAGCTGTGGCAGTCTCCCTTTCAATGATTAGTTTAATTTTTCTGATGATTCCAGAATTAGGTGCTGCTTTGCCGAATAAGAATCTACTCTTCTCAAATTTTGGCCATAGCCATCTGTCAGCTTTTCTTTTGCTCATATTTCCATATAGCTGGTGGCTTTTTCTAAAATCTCAAAAAGACAAATACTTACTATTTATTCCCGTTTTATTCACTTTTCTAATAGTTTTCAGCAAGGGGAGGATTGCTTTGTTGTTAGCAATGATTGAGTTGATGATCGTGGCAGTTTCATTTCATCTTAATAATGATGCTCAGAAACAAATATTGCATAAGTTTGCGATTGGGTTTGGTTTGTCAATTTTAGCTTTTGCAATAGTTGGAATGGGGATTTACTCAAATTTTTCTTGGATACCTTTTCAAGTGAAGTGTCCAGAACGCAAATATTTGCAGTACTTTTGTAAACCTGTTCACGTCGAGCCTCGACCTCTATATTGGAAACAAGCAGTTGGGGGACTGAAAGAAAATATTCTGTTCGGCTTTGGATTGGGTACGTTTGGAAATATATCTCAGAAATATGCACAATTGCCTGGATTTACTGCTGGCAATGCCCACAACGTGGTTCTACAGTACTTTGCAGAAACAGGCTTAATTGCAGGATTTAGTTTTGTTGCCTTGTTTTCCTGGCTGTTTGTCTGCGCGGCAAGGGTGTCTATCGACAAGCTCAGGTCTGGAGTTAGAGATCATTTTTTTATCCTAGTAGGTCTGGTTGCCGTTTGCATTAACGGATTTCTTGATTATGATTGGCAAATTAGCGGCACGTTCATTTCTCTCGTTATTTTTCTGGCAATCCTTATGAGAGATGGGAATGAGCAAGTTGATGCGGCGCATGTCATAACACCTAAACTTCGTAAGTTACAGAGTACTAGTTTCTTGGTTCTAACTGGGGCTATCGTACTAACGACAATACTATATCTGTCTACGGAATTGACTTTGTTTATGGGTAAGACCAACTTAGTGATGAAAATATTTCCGTTTTTTGCATCTCAAAAATTGATCTTGATAGAAGAGAGTTGTAAAGAAAATGTAAACTCAGACCTACTAATTTCGTTATATAAAGATGATCATCGTTACTATGAGCGTCTGTCATCAGTCTGTAGTCACCCTTTTTCCTTAGGGGAAAAAGGTAAGTGGTTTGATTTGGATCCTTGGTATAACTTTTTCAATAGATCCACTGAGCGGGGAGATTCTGCAGAAGAGATTGCGATGGCTCAAGACGAGGTTAATTTTCAGACAAAATTAATCCTAGAGGCAAGAAAGAACGTCAAAATCTATGAAAACTACGAACTCGACCATTGGGTCGCATTGAAGCATATGAAGCTAGCAGATCACTACTTTTCAGAAAGAGATCTAGATCTAGTCACTAATAGTATTCTACAGGCTGCTAAATTGGATCCGTGGGTTTTTAACGATCATTCTCCTCAGTGGCTTAAGACGGAAATTACATGGCGAGAGGCGTGCCTACTCTCGGAGAGTGTGCTTGAACTCGATATTATTCCGTTCGGAGATAGTAGACAAGGATATGCAGACTTGGCAAAACAATGTGTTTCTGGTTGCAGTAATGATGAGACTTGTTTGCATTCTGTGCAAAAGATTAAAAACAAAGCGAAGGATTTTGTTACCAATTAGCAAACCACACCGAGATAATTACTTTTGCAATAATTTCTAGATCATATAACAGTCCAGATTTTGAAAGGGTAGATATTTCTGCTATCCGCCAGTTTGATTGTGATCCATATTTTTTCTCACTCAACACCCACTCACTCACCAACCCCGGTCGCACGCTGTAGCGAAAATCCCAAGAAGCCGGAAGTTGCTCAGCTTCTGCAATCGGCAAGGGACGTGGTCCCACAAAACTCATCTCACCGCGCAGAATATTAACCAGCTGGGGTAATTCATCTAGACCAGAGCGAGAGAGCCAGCGACCGATGCCGACAAAGCGAGGATCGTGTTGCATTTTAAACATCGGTTCTGGTGCTTCGTTTTTTGCTCGTAAGTATGGTTTCCAGTGATCTGCTGTAGTAATCATCGTACGAAATTTTAGTAGGCTAAAACTTTTTTTACCTTTTCCTTGTCGCGTTTGCACAAACAAAATGGGCCGCCCCAGCGTGAGCAATAGCAGGGAGCTCAGAACGATAAAAACTGGAGCAAGTGCGAGCAAGAGCAGTGAGCTGAGGAGGATGTCAAAAACCCGTTTTTGCCTTGAGTGATAGTACGGATCGATGGCGATAGACTGCATGGGCAGTGATTATACCGCTTCTTCCTTTGCGAGCTGGGAAGCAATCCAAAAACTCCAGCTGCCAGAGACGATAAAGAAGAGACCGCCGATGATTAATGCGAGAGTAGTGCCAACTGAACCAGAGACTGGAATGCCACTACCGGTTGCTGGTTGGCTTGATCGCGCTGATTCTGTCGCGGTTCCACCCTTAGTAGCTGAATCAGTCGCTGTAGCAGAGCTACTTGCGCCACCAACGGGGTACGGGTTCTGCGTGCCGTATGGCTGTGCGAGTGCAAGCTGCTTGCTGGTATCTGCGACGGTAAATGTTTTTGTCTTGGTAACAAGCTGTCCTGTCTGAGGATCTGTATAGCTATATGTTATCGTGTGCTCTCCTGGTTCGAGCGTTTGTCCCAAGGCAGCAACGTCAATTTCAAATTCTCCGTTATCATTGCTGGTAACTTGCTGGTTGATGGCAACATCTGAGTGAATTTCAATTGAGATAACGGTGTTCGCAGGTGCTTCGCCAACAATGGTTGGTTGTCCAGTGGTGACCGTTGCGCTCTCAGTAGCATCGACATCGACGTGAGTTACCTCTGCTGCTGAGCTACTTGTTTCTGCTACGGAAACAGTTTCTCCGAGCAAACCAGTTAGTTGGCCTCTCGCGCTGGCGGTTTGTGCCGTGCTACTTGCCACCTCAAGTGTGGCGATCTCCGCTGCAGGAGCTGGGCTCTCGGTTGGTTGTGTTACTGGGCTTGCAGCTATAGATTCTTTGCTTACTGGCTGTGTGCCAAAAGCGAGACCAGGTATTGGTTGTGCGTCTTTGACCGTAGTGGTGAACTGTAATGTTTGGGCGGCCGTTTTGCCTTGTAGTTCGAGTGCCACACTTGTCGAGTCGTCGATAGCGGCATAGGCACTGCCATCAGGAACACGTGCGTTTGAGAGTGGAATTGCCCAGCTGCCTGAACTTTTGACCAGAGAAGACATGTCGCCAGCGCCAGCAATTTTGACGTAGACGATTGCGCCATCGGCTGGTGCACTTGATTCAGTAGTTACCGTGCCATAAATTGTTTTAGCCGCTGCTGGAGCACCACTCCGTTTGGCTGTTGTGATCGAGAAGGGTTGCCCAGCATTATCAAAAGTGGCGCCGTTATCGGTGCCGAGCACGTAGTAATAGGTGGTATTTTGTGTCAGGCCACGAACGGTGATGTGTTGCAAGCTAAACTCCGCAGTAGAACCAGAAAGCTGATTTCGATCATCACTTGTCTGTAGTTTGAGAGATTTGGTAGTATCTCCATACTTCACAAAACCGATGGTTGGTAGATCAGTCAGAAACGAAACGGTGAAGCTTGTATCTGTCACATTGGTGACTTTGATGTTTTTTGGTGTTGTTTCCTCAGAAGCTCTGGGGGCAAAAACACCGGTGCCATTGCTAAAGAGGAGTGTGCCAGCCACAAGTCCAATTACCAAAATCCCGATACCAATTAGCGTCGGCATACGCTTTTGAAAGACAGACGAAATTGGCAGTTTCATTGTAGGTTTCATTATTCATCCACACCAGGATCCCAGTGATTCTGGAGATGCTATTACTGTAGAGAAAACCTCTAGCAGTTGCAATGCGAAGAAGATACGAAACTATTCGACAACAATTTGTTCGCTGAGATCTTTTTTAGTTACACCGAGTGGAACGACCACTTCTTCTCGGGTTTTTTCGTTGGTGAGCAATTGGTAGATAGGAAAGTTGGCAAGTTCTGCATCACTGAATGATCGTTTGAGCTGCATCTTGGCAAATTGACTGGTATCGATTGTGGGGTTAAGCGGTTTCGCAAGCAAGAGAATCTGGTTATCAATTTTTGTTTCCTGTTTGGCGGCAAAGAGTGTGACGATGCCCCAAACGATCACGAGAACAAACAATAAGACAAACACGGTCAAAACCTTCTGACTTTTACGAATTTTCTGTAGTTCTTTTGCGAAAATGTTATTCATATTTATTGATAGTATGGCGCGCTGAGCTGCAGTGTTGCAGAGAGCGAGCGACTTCCTCGTTTTTCATTGAGTGTAAAATTGACTGTTTCGATCTGCAGCAATCTGCGGCTAGTGAGCAGTGACTCTGCGTACTGGCGAATAGCAGGGTAATCACCAGTGACTGAAACTTGAATCGACAATGCAGTTTGCGCAAGTGAGGCTGAGGCACTTGCATTTGGTTCCGGCACTTGTGGTAAGGACAGGCTGGTGATAATCACCTTATTTTCTGTTGCGAGCTTTTCTATGATCTTGAGTGTTTTCACTACATCTGGTTTGCTTGGTATCGATTCCTCAAGTAGTAAGAGTTGTGGTCCCAGTGCTGCATACTCACTTTGGGCGGTACTCAGGGCAGCAACTTTTTGTGTGAGTTGTTGGCTCGTTACGCGTTTTTCTTCAATTTCTTGAATCAGATTGGACATAGTCACCAGTGTCGGTTGCACTGCAAACAGGCCGAGAAAAATGACGAGTCCGAGTGATAAAAATACCTCAAGAGAGACTCTAGCGACTGGGTTGTCGTAGAACGATTGTAATGCGCCTCTAAGTTGTTTTTGTCGGGTAGATATTCGCATAGTTATGGTTTTTTGGTTTTTGCTTCTAGATTAGTATTCTTTTTTGTTTGTGCTGCGAGCGTAAAGACAAGTCCAGGAACATTTTTATCAGCTGATTCGACTTTCGACACTGTCACTGCAGAAAAATCTGGTGAGAGCTGCAGATTGGTGATCAAAATATTGAAGACAGATTGCGACGGTGCTGAGCCTTCAATGGTAATAGCAGAGGACGTGATGCCGAGTCTGCTGAGCGCAACCTGTGTTGGCGTTACTATACTCAGTTTCTCAAAAACTTCAGCAAGGTTGGCATCTTGCTCGAAGCTATCATAGTTGGCGATTTTTGTTTGGGTATTTCGGACGTTTTTTTCGAGCTCACCGTATGAAAGCACAATTGCCTTTTTTTGGGAAATTTCTTTGTTGAGGTCTGTCAATTGGCGATCGAGGGTAAAACGAGCAGCAAAACTAATGATAACAATGAGCTCGGTAAAAATGACAATGTAGCGTCCAGCCGAGAGCGCCCAACGCAACATTCTGCCAAGTGGTGTCGCAAAAAAAGGATCACTCGGTAGTAAATTAATGTTGATGGCAGTAACGTGGTGTGACATGGGCAGTTGTCTCTCTTTTCATTGTATCGTCATACAGAGTCGTCGTCCATGGTGTCTACAATGAGTTCTGGGTTTTGTGCTAGGAGCTTGCGCGTCGCAGAGCCGATCGAATCAAGAATAGTCCCAACGATTTTTAACTCCGGTATTGAAAGTAGCGCAGCAAAATATACGTATACCAGCATGCCAATTGTGCCTGTGGTGATAGTTAGCCCGAGCAATTCGATGGTGCGGGTGGTATCAAACACAAGTTCGTCCAGTATGCGAAACGGCAAGTAGAGGAAAACAGCCATAAAAAAACTGGCGGCCATAATTTTCAATTGCGAGTTAAAAAATGTTTGGTCAAGACAGCCGGGAACGCGTCTCTCCAAAAAGAATAAGAAGAGTCCGAGCTCAAGAATTGCAACTATGCCGGTGACTGCAGCGAGTCCAAGCACGCCAAAATCAGTGAGGTAAATGACTCCTGCGGCACCCAAAAGGTACGCCCCAACAGTGATGGCGGTAACAATGAGCGGAGTGACGGTGTCTTTGAGTGCGTGGAATGAGCGAATAAGTAGTTGCACCACTGCCTGGGCGGGGATAGAAAGTGCGATAATTGCCAAGGCTTTACCCATAAGTAATGTAGTTTCCCAAGGGAAATTTTTGGTTCCAAAAACTAAGCGAACAAAGGGAACACGCAGAATCAAGATAAGGACGGCCGCGGGAAACGCAAAAAAAGTAATTTGATTAAGTGATTGAGAAACGAGCGTTCTAAATTTGTGTTGGTCTGCTTTTGCCGATTCTGCAGAGAGAAACGGGAGTGATGCTTGTCCAATTGGGACACCAAACAATCGAATTGGCAAAATCATCAGGTCAAGTGCATGCTTGATGACAACAAAGCTGAGATTTCCCAAAGAGGTCGCAAAAAAGCCAAGCGCAATTCGTTGAAATTCTGTCGTAGCGATGGTGAGAAAACGCGGTGGCATGAGCTTTGCCAATTGTTTGCTTTCAGGAATCGAAAAGTTGAGTGACCAAGTAAAGCGAAAACCCATTTTAAGCACAAACGGCACTTGAATGAGCAGATGCAACAGTGCTCCGATACAAACACCAATTCCTGCTGCGTAGATACCAAAGAACGGTTCGAGCAAAAAGACGCCCAAAACGATGCCAAAATTGTACAAAATGGGTGAAATACTTGGGATAATAAACCGCTGATAGGACTGCAATATCGACGACATGACGTTGGACGCTGCAAAAAAGATTTGAGCAACCAGCATAATTCTAGTCAAGCGGACAACAATGATAATTTGCTCTGCGGTGAAGGCATTACCAGTTCGCCAGTGCGTGAGTGGTTCCGCAAATATGGCAACTAGGAGTGCGACCGCGGTAAAAACCAGCAACATTGCATTGAGGACAACAGAGGCGAGTTTAAAGGCTTCTTTTTCATTGCGCTGTCGTACTTTGGCAAAGAGCGGAATAAAGGTGGCCGAAACAGCCCCCAGCACAATGAGTTGAAACAACATGTCTGGAATCTGAAATGCGACCAGCAGTGCCTCGTAGGCTTGTTGGGAGGACTCGGAGTTAAAAAAGTATGAAATCAACAAGCGACTGCGCAATAAACCCGCAAGTGAAGACACAATATTTGCAATCGTGATGATCAAGGCAGCGGATAAAATGGTCGATTGTTTGTTCTCGAGCCACTGTATGTTTTTGGTGAGCAAGCGAGGAAAACGGAGTGAGGAAAACATCTGTTTTTAATTATAGCGCCTCTCTGCTATAATCGCCCTCACGAAAAAAAGAGGAATTTATGCCAATTTTGAAAAATGCAAAAAAAGCCCTTCGCTCAAGTAAGCGTAAGGCTGCCTACAATTCTGAGCTACGCTCCAAAATGCGTACCGCAGTGAAGGCACTTCAAACAACCAAAACGAAAGAAGCTCTTGGTGTTGCGTACAGCTTTATCGATCGTGCTGCCAAGCGCAGTCTCATTCACCCCAACGCAGCCGGACGCATGAAGCAACAGGCTTCTCGTTTGGCCAAGTAAAGGAGCTGGATGACCGCTCCCGGCCAGTTACGAAATTTTTCAATCATCGCGCACATTGACCATGGTAAGACGACGCTGACCGATCGTTTGTTGGAGCAGTGTGGGCAAGTTGATCTAGCGCATCCGCACGAACGGTTGCTTGATAGTAACCCAATCGAGCGTGAACGCGGTATTACGATCAAATTGGCCCCAGTTCGTTTGCCCTATACAACCAAGGCAGGCGAGGAGATAACCCTCAACCTCATCGATACGCCTGGTCACGTAGATTTTGGCTACGAAGTTAGTCGCTCACTCGCAGCTTGCGAGGGCGTACTCATGGTTGTTGACGCCTCACAGGGGATTCAAGCTCAAACACTTTCTACGTATCATAAAGCACTTGATCTCGGTTTGACCGTCATCCCTGTTATCAACAAGATCGATTTACCTTCGGCAGAAACTGATCGAGTGTTACTCGAGGTTATGGAGTTGTGCAACATACCTGAATCAGACATTTTGCTCGTGTCAGCCAAATCTGGCATAGGTATTGATTTACTCCTTGAAGCAATTGTCAAACGTATTCCACCACCAACGGGTGATGCAGCTGCACCACTGCGTGCATTACTGATTAGTTCGTACTTCGACCAACATCAGGGTGCGCTCGCACTTGTTCGCGTGGTTGATGGCGTACTCAACAAACAACGCCTGACGTTTTTATCGAGTCCAGTGACATTCCTCCCACTTGAATTAGGTACATATCTGCCAAAGAAAACTGCCGTGCCAGAGCTTGGTCCTGGCGAAGTAGGCTATGTCGTAACTGGCCTGAAGGACGTTCGTTCACTCAAAGTTGGCGACACACTTACCACGGTTGCGCAGCGAGCCAACGCAGTTGCACTACAAGGTTATAAAGAACCGCAACCATTGGTCTTTTTTGAGTTATTTCCGACACTGACCGAAGATTACAACGCATTACTCGACGCGCTACAAAAGTTGTCGCTCCGTGATGCTGCAATTACCTTTGTGAGCACACACTCGCCTGCGTTGGGGAGTGGTTGCCGCATTGGCTGCCTGGGGTTGTTGCATGCAGAAATAGTGGTTGAACGTTTGCATCGAGAATTTGATCTCGAGCTGATTGCTACTCGTCCGACCGTACCGTACAACGCAGTTCTCAAAGATGGTACCGAAAAGGTGATCAGCACAATTACTGAGTTTCCTGATCCAACGCAGCTTGAACAGATTAGCGAGCCTGTCACCAAACTGACTCTGATTACCCCGGTCGCGTATATGAGTGGGATTTTAGATTTAGTTCGGGAGCGCAGAGGTCAATTTATGCAAAGTGAGCACCTGATAGATCGCGTCATTTTGACGTGTTCATTACCATTGAGTGAACTCATTACGGACTTTCATGATTTGATAAAATCAATCAGTTCTGGCTACTGTTCTGTCGAGTACGAAGTTATTGGCGAAGTCGTAGTCGACGCAGTTGTAGTAACAATTATGCTCAACGGGGAAGATGTTGCTCCGTTAGGATTTATTGCACTTCGCTCACAAGCAGAGTCAAAAGCACGCTCATTGGTAAAACAGCTCAAAGAAATTTTGCCTCGCCAACTCTTTAGTATCCCAATCCAAGCTGCAATCGGTGGCACAGTAATTGCACGCGAAACCCAATCTGCCTTGCGAAAAGATGTGACCGCAAAACTCTATGGCGGAGATGTAACCAGACGTAAAAAACTACTCTCCAAACAGGCAAAGGGTAAAAAGCGCATGAAACAATTTGGCTCAGTTAGTCTTGATCAAGATGTCTTCTTGCAGCTAATGCGCCAACCGCTGGTATAATAGTCGCATATGCCTGAGGTTTTCTCAAGTTCTCAAGCGCCCAAAAAATCTACTACGCTCGAAGCAACTACAGAGCTACTCCATGGTTTACGCAAAAAACGTGTACACCGCAGACAAGGACACAATCCTGTGCATGCAGCAGAAACAGACGCAACCACAACCACAACGCCTCATCGAAAACGTTCTGTAGACGAGTATTCTGAGGTAATGTCGCATGAAAAGCGTGCTACAAATCCAATAACTGCCTTCGTCCCCAAACCATTCAAAACATATTTTGCAAGCCAAGCTCGCGAAGAAGAAGTGATTTTGCTCTTGCGAAAACACCCAATCACGCAGATTAAATGGATAGTAACAGCAATAGTTTTGGCGGCGCTTCCATTGTTTCTTGCTAATTTTCAACTATTTTCCTTTTTTCCTAGCAATTATTTATTTGCAGCTCATGTCGGTTGGTATCTGTTGCTGCTTGGTTTTTCTATCGAGTCATTTTTGTCGTGGTACTTCAACGTGTATATTATTACCGATGAACGTATCATTGATGTCGATTTTTTATCATTGATCTATCGCAATATTTCATCAGCTAAAATCGACAACGTAGAAGACGTTGCGGCAGAAACAAGTGGCGCGTTGCGCTCGGTGTTTAATTTCGGTACCGTGCGAATTCAGACTGCGGCCGAGCGAACAGAGTTTGAGTTCGAAGACGTACCGCAGCCAAACAAAGTAATCGCCTTGATAAATGATTTGTTGCTCGAAGAAGAGCGAGAAAAAGTAGAAGGAAGGGTAAGCTAATGATTGGTTTTGACCTCAACGATCTCCTAAACCAGGGCTCCATTCTTTTGACTGTGTTCAAGTTCTTTTTTATCGTTTCTGCGGCGTTGTATTGCATGTTTGCAATTGTAGTTGTTCGTCAAGTAGTTATCATGAAAAACACACTGCTCACAACTTTCTCACCAATTTTGCAAATAGTCGGGTACGCACATCTGGCACTCGCAGTATTTGTACTTTTGCTGTTTTTTGCGATTTTGTAGTTTTTAAGCCAAATATTTCCCAAACCTTGCGTGATACAATAGCCAAGTATGTGGTCCTTGAGAGTAACACCAATCGTTGGGCTACCGACCTACGTAGATTGGTCGCAGGCAGCTACGTTTCCTCTTGATTCTGGTAAATTCGTCATTTTGCTTTCTGTACGCGGACAATCTGCCGCTGTGCTCGGCCAGTCACTGCTAAATGAAATTGAAACTGCACCACCTCAAAACGTCCAAGAGCTCCATGAGTTATTAACTGATTTACTAGAAAATCATCCAGCTGATAAATTTTCAGTTGCTTGTTTACTCACTACAGAAGGAAAAGTAACGTTGGGTGCGTTGCGCGCAAGTATTTTGTTGCATCGAGATGCTACTACTGGCAAAGTACTGCCAGCTAGCGATGAGATAAGTTTGCGATCGGGGAAAAGCAAACCAGATGATGTATATATTCTACTGAATGAGCAAGGTGAGCAATTCATTCCGGCAATTGAACAACATTTTTCAAATAACTTGGTTCCAGACGTAGTTGCGACCATGTTGGTTCCTGCCGTGCAGTCGACCATCAGCGACTCTGGTGCGGCTGCAATAGCCTTGGTGGAAGTGACCGAAGAAACACCAGCTATTGTAGAAGCTGCTGATGAAGTGATAGAGCTAGCCAGTATTTCAAAACCAATCGTTCAGTATACGCAACCAAAGTTCCCAAAATTTTCCACTCGCCTGATGGCAAAAGGCAGACGAGTTGGTGTCAAAGTTTGGTTGCTGCTCCGTTCTTTTAAATTCCGTAGAAATGCGGTGTATGTCCAAACCGCGCTACAAGATCAATGGCGCAAGAGAGCACTCGTGCTTGTCGGCACGGTTCTATTTTTTGTTGCCATATCAATCGGCTCTTGGTGGTGGTACACCGCAAAACAGAGGACTGTCCAAACAGAACTTGCTCCGCTAGAAGAGCGTTTATTTTTTGCCCAAAATCTGGTTAACAGTGATCCTATTGCCGCGCGCCAGGCAGTAACACAAGTAGTGACAGAGCTCGAGTTATTATCGAGCACCAAAGGCAAACAACGATTTGTCGGTACAAAATACACCACTGCGCTGGCACAAGCACAGGAGGTATTGGTCGCTATTTCTGGCAAAATTGCTGTCGAGGCGTTACCAGTTTTTTATGATTTACGTCTGGCACAATCAGAGATGGTAACTTCAGCGTCGCATATTTCTGGCACTAAAGCAGTGTTTGTCGATGCCGAAAAGAGGCAAGTCGTTACCCTCGATTTGTCGAGCAAAAAAGTTCAATTATTTTCTCTCTCAGAACTGGCACAATTACAAGCAACGACAGCGGCAAATAATACTCTGTATGTGCTCAGCGATGGACTTTGGGCGTTAGAACTCACTGATGACGCGACACCAAAAGAAATAAAACCAATCGGAGACTCAAATAAAGCAGGTGCACTGCTGGGTAGTTTTGGTCCATATCTCTATGTTCTTAATCCAGAAAAGCGGAATGTATTTCGATACACTCAGACGGCAGATGGTGTTTCAGATCCGATTGGTTGGATTATTGATCCATTGCAAGTCTCGTACGATACGATCACCTCGATGAGTATCGATGGCGATATTTGGTTTGGTACCGATGCCGGTGAGATTTTCCGCTATGCGAGTGGCAGAAAACAAGCATTTACCAGTACGGGACTCGAGGAACCATTTTCATCTGCAGTATTTTTATCTGCGAGTGCAGATTCAGATAATCTCTTTGTACTCGAGGTAGGCAAACAGCGTCTCGTGATTCTCAGCAAAGAAGGCACATTTTTGCGCGAGGTAAAGAGCCCAAGCATTGCAACAGTAACCTCTTTTTTTGTGGACGAGGCTAGCGGATTTGCCTATGTAACCTCTGGTTCTACGGTGTATCAGATTGCACTTGCGATCTGATCTTTTACTCACTCGCGGTATACTACCTCTAGTATGCAATTAGTTGACAACCGTCGAGCACGGTTTGAGTACGAGATCACCGAAAAATATGTCGCAGGCATTGTTCTAGCGGGGCATGAGGTCAAGAGTTTGCGTCTCAAGCAAGGCAGTTTGGCAGGTAGTTTCGTGCAAATAATCGATGGTGAAGCATTTTTGCTCAACGCGCTTATCTCTCCCTACAAATTTGCAACGATTCCAGATTACGAACCGCAACGCACACGCAAGCTGCTCATGCGCAAAAGTGAGTTGTTGGCGCTGCAAACGGTAAAGCAAGACAAACATCGCACACTTGTACCACTCGCAATAAATCTAGAAGGCAATCGGATTAAAGTCATTGTTGGTGTCGCGAAAGCGAGACAAAAGGCTGATAAACGCGAGTATCTCAAAAAACGGGCGGAGGTGCGGGATCAGCGAGCAATGCAATAACACTCCCTTGCATTTCAAGGCAAAGATCATTTACAATGATCCTGAAGTAGTAAAGGAGATTCGTATGCCCAAACGAGTATTTTGGCCAGTAGTAGCAGTAGTCATGGGGTTGATTTTTCTCGCCTCAAATCTTGGTATGTTACCGAGATCGTTGTGGAATTTGTGGCCACTAATCCTTATAGTTGTTGGCTTGGGCGGTTTGCTCACAGCTGACACCGACGAGTGGTATGGCATGCCAAAGAAGCCAGCTAAGAAGACCGCGGCCCGTCGTAGTTCAAAAAAGAAGTAATTAATTTGTGATTGTTGTGCTAGAAAGGTTGTCTACATGACAAACACTCCACCATTTCATTTGGCCATAGATGGTCCTGTGGCAGCGGGTAAAGGTACCGTTTCTCGGCTTGCTGCCGATCGACTTGGATTTCTCTACGTTGATACTGGTGCTATGTACCGCGTTGCAGCTTTTTTGGCAGTAGAAGCTGGCGTTGACCTGACCGATGAAGCCGCTGTCACAGAGCTGGTTTCTCATGCGACGATAGAAATGCACAATCCTCTCGAGGCAGAAAAAGATGGCCGTCTGACGACAGTAATTGTGAATGGTGTAGATGTTTCGTGGAAAATCCGCACCGAAGCGATCAGTGCAGGCTCTTCAAAAGTTGCTGCCTATCCCAAAGTCCGTGAGATATTAGTCAAAAAACAACAAGCGATTGCAGCTGGTCAAGACGTAGTAATGGAGGGCAGAGATATTACCTACCGTGTTTTACCAGAAGCACAGCTGAAAATATTTTTAACTGGTAGCGATGTTATTCGGGCCTCGCGTCGTCATTTACAGTTGCAGACAAGAGGAGAGGACATCTCTTACGAAGAAGTTTTGGCAGGTATCAAACAACGAGATGAACAAGATATTCACCGAACTACGGATCCACTTAAGCGAATTCCAGAAGCTTGGGAAATTGATACGAGTGAGCTCAGCATCGATCAAGTTGTAGACATGATCGTTTCTCGAGCAAACGTGATGCGCTCAATGTAGTGTTATGGCAGAAAAAACTGGATCTTCACAAGCAATTCGTGAGTTAACCGAGCAGATCGAGGCGCGAAAACGTCAACAAGAGTTGGTGCGTACGGTGAAGCAGCAGAAAAAAGAATCGCAAGAGCGTCGCCAGCGTTTTGAGCGTTTGACCGCTCCTATCCTACTTGTAGTTACCATTTTGATTTCGGCAGCGGTTTTGTTGTTTTTTTAAATTGAAACTAATTGTTTTGAGTAGCTATAAATGTCCTGAGAATATCATGAATAATACTTTTGTCTTTTTGGTATTGCTCAAGGGTGGATGGATTTTGCCCACTTCTGATTTGGGTTGGGTAATCATTGCCAAATAAAACAGTGTAAGGGTTTCCATTTTGAGTTAGGTCGTTTAGTTGAAAATAAGAATATACCCTATATGTAGTTCCAATCTCATCAAATTTGAAAAAATCCTCAGTGCCTTCATATTTCTTATGGGGCTAGTAAAGTTAAAGCGGATTTTTCCTCAGCCTTTTAAGGATTTCTTGGTACATTTGTTTTCTGTAATTCCAACGGAATTCAGACTCCTTCAAGTGTAGCACAAATTTGTCTTTTCGCACCCC
>Ga0210043_1000762_pt1 | contig 32551 bp, 41 predicted proteins | sample CryGeymet201501t_FD_183990 | JGI IMG/M metagenome (GOLD analysis project Ga0210043, IMG submission 183990) | Groundwater microbial communities from Crystal Geyser aquifers in Utah, USA - Crystal Geyser metaG 2015-01t (SPAdes) (version 2) | ecosystem: Environmental > Aquatic > Deep subsurface >... | reverse complement strand
GCGAAGCCTATAATTATTACTTGTTGTGGAGCCACTCCACTTGATATTAGTAACTGAATTGTTGCAGTACTCACTGTTAGTAATATACCTTTAGATGTATCCCCTGATACTTTACAGCCTATGACATACTTATTATTACCTGTAATTGAATTAGTTTTAAAAAAAACATTAAAATATATAGGTGATTGGCCTTCTTGAGTTTTATATGTTTCTATATAAGTTGCATAGCCTGTAAAAACAGCGGTTTTAATATTCTTAATCAAAACATCATTATCTTTTGCTAAATCGCCAAAGAAATATCTATCTCCTCTATTAACAGGCGCGTCATTAAAAACATTTAAATATAAAACTAAAGCAGTTTGTAAGAATGATGCTACTACTGTTTTATCTTGATTCATTCTCAAAGCTAGAGTCTGACTAAGAAATTCTATTCCATTTATAACCCATTTTTCGAATAAATATCCTTCACTTGGAATTGCTGCAATAGAAATGTATTCATTTATAGCGGCTACAGTGTCGCTTGCTATAGCTTCACCGCCTAAACCAGATGATAAAACTAAATTAAATACTCTATTCTCAATTTGTGAGTGGTCTATAAATTTAAGTGTTTGAACAATAGAAGAGTCAAATAAAATATTATTAGTCATATTGAAATGTTTATTTTATATATTCACATTAAACTACAAAGGAGCTAACGTTAGCTCCTTTAGTATATTTAATAAGTTTTATTGATTAAAATAAAGTCTTAATTTTTGAATCAATTCCAGCAGCAGTTATGTCAGTTGGAATAATAGGACGTCTTTCTGTACCTTGAAGTAAAAGAACTGCTCCATTAGCTTCTTCGAAGTTATTACCAGAAGTAATACCCGGTGATGCTAGTAAACCTAATCCTCTTTCAATTCCTAAAGTAAAATGATCTCCATTATTTGTTTCAATTACAGCAGAAGTATAGTTTTTACCTAATTCTATAATTTCATTAATAAGCAATGTGTTTGCTCTTTTGAAAGTTAAATTGATACTAGGTTGGAAACTAATGCTGCTTACAGTTCCTGCACCAATTATAGCGTCAGTAAAGTTAGCGTTGTCTCTAAGAAATTCATATTTAAATGCATTTCCATCATCTTTTAGAGTTAAGGTAGACAAATTACCTGATGCGTCAATTGTATAAGATGATACATCTGCAGTTTCAAATAAAACTACAGTTTTAATACCACCAACACTTTCATCACAACCTCTAGAATATCCTTTTAAATTTAAACAAGTCATATTTTATTGTTATTTTAATAGGACTCTTAAGAGTTACTTAAGAGTCCAATTTATATTATGCTGTGATAGCAGGGTTATTGTGAGCTACAAATTGAGGGAAGTAACATCCTACACCAAATTTGAAAGTAGTTTTTAATCTATATTCATCATTGTCTTTAGAATACCAAACTTCAATATTTTCTGAGTCAGACATTGCGTCAGTTCCAGCAACTAAGTTTGCTTTAGAAGTAGCATACATGAAACCTGTTCCACTCAAACCTACTGTCATAATAGCTTCAATATCATAACCAGGAATCATTAAAGATTTACCATAAGGTTTTGTTTGGCTAGTATTATCTATTGGATATTGAGATTTAATAAGAGCAGCAACATAAGTTCTATAAGTGTCAGGACCCATATAAATAGCTAAGTCAGTTCTTTCTAAGATTTCATCAGGCATAGATAAAACTAATGCGTTAACTTTATCAATAACGTTAGATACAGTAATATCACCTGAAGCGTCATTTACAAATATAGAACCTTTACCAGTTAAATATTTAGCCATACCATCAACTAATGACAAGTTGTCTACTCCAGTTGATTTGTTACCTCTCCAGAACATTTTTTCAATTTCAACACCTAATTTAGATACAATACCATCAACTATGTATTGTTCAAAAGGTAATTCTTCAGGGTTTGAACCTGCTCTCATTAATTGAGATACCCATTTAGTTGTTAAAGTTTGAGGACATAAAGCTTGTTTTAACTCAAGACTTTCTAATTCAACTGTACTTTGTCCAAAGATTACAGAGTTAGATGCATCAACAGTCCATCCACAAGCTGCAGCAGACAAATATACATCATTTGCTAATGTATTTAAAGCGAAATCACCTTTTTGTCCAACTATTAATTCAATACCAGATGCTATAGTTGTAGGAGAGAACATAAGTTCTTGTACAACAGCGGTATTTTCATTTTTAAAATCAGTTAATGCAGAAACATTAAAAGAAAAATCGTATTTATTACTCATAATTTATTGTTTTTATTTTATATATTCAAGTCTTTTTAGACTCATTTTATTATTTATTAAAGATTTTGTTTAAAGATTCTTTAACTTCAGAACGCGATAACTTAGTTTTTTCAACAGTTTCAACTATAAGTTCAGAAAAATTAAGCGATTCAGTAGCTGGAGCACTAACTTTTTCCTTTTTAAGTTCATTTATTTGTTTAATTAAAGATTCATTTTGTTCAACTAATGCTTGAAATTCATTCTTAGCATCTTCTATATCAATAATAGACTGTTTTAATTTACTAAAAGCTACCATTACAGTTTCAATATTAGTTACAATACCTGCTTTTAAAGTTAATATCAAACCATCTACAGTTGAATATTCATTTTGATCAGCTGGAGTAGTTAATTTTTCATCTAAGAATAATCTTGAATCAACTGCTAATTCTATTCCATCTTCAAAATATAAAATTACACCATCAGTAGATTCAATAGCATTTACCTTTATAACTTCTTCTTCTTCACTTACTTCAGTTGTTGCAGGATCTTCAACAGTTACTTCTGCTTCAACTTCTTCAGTTGCTTCAGTTGCAACTTCAGGCACTTCTAAAACTCCTATAACACCATCAATTATATCGAATTTAGTACCATCGGCCAAATTATATGGACCATCTGATACAGGTTTAGTCATTTCAGAATCATCATAAACTACACCACCTAATGTTAATTCTTCTTTAATATAAAGAACATCACCAGAGTCAAGTATAATTTCATTTAAGAATTCTTCAGCAAACTTAAAATCTTTCATTCCAAGTTTAACCGCTATTTTTTCAATTATTGTTTTACTATTCATTTAAACTTATTATTTTATATTATATATATTCAATTTATTTTGGGTTTTTGATTAGTTCAATGAGTTCATTCTTATTTTCATATTTATCTATTCTATTAAACAGCTCTTCTAATTCAGAAGTAACTTTCAATTTGTCAGATAAATAAGCTTCAATTGAAAACCCATTTATCTCACCGGATTTAATCTTAGCTATAGTGTCTTCATTATCTATTTTATACATTATACACCATGAACCAATATGAACTACTTCAGGAGAATAACCATATTCAGTATATATTTTATCCTGGTCATTCTTTGTTACCCAAGACTCTATCATATAAATTCCTTTAAGTGGTTTTGCATGCTGTTCAGTTGTAATATGTTGTTTGGACTCTTTAAGGAAATTATGAGCTAATTCTTCAACTGTCTTTTCTGAAAATTCTGCATAATAAAGTTCTCCAAAAACATTTTGTCTTATAATTTTTTTATTAGGAATCATTGCCGGGCCCACCACAATTCTTTGTTCTTCATTAATAGAAGACATTACATACTTGTTAATATCTTTATTAAAGTATAAAAAGTTAGCCTGAATAGCTGGGTTATCTACAAAGCCCATAGCAGTAAGACCGTCTAGATCATTATCATCATCTATATATAATTCATATACTGGAATTGCCTTTTTACTCATTTTTATAATTTATTTTATATTGTTGATTCTGATTTAATTAATGCTACTGCATCATCAGACTCAGCTAATTCATTAGTGTTAAGTATTACTTTTTTATTATTTATTCCATTTACAATTGCTCCTATTGAACTTGGTGATAAACTAATTGTACCATCGCCTGTTCCAAAACTCACACCACCTCCTGCAACATTAGCGCTAGAAACAATGTTTCTTAGAGATGGGTTATTCATTGTATTATTATTTATGATCCCTTCTCCACCCTCTAATTCACCATAAGGAGTAAGTATACCACCATTAGCGTGTGAAGGCCCTTGAAGTACACCACCTCTAGCATATTGGGGTTTAGGAATTTGTGTAGATGCTATCAAAGCTATTTGAGCGCCTCCTAAAAAACCTGCTAATATAGATAATGGAACATTTGGCAAAGCGGTTGCAACGGCTACAGCAGTACCAATAGCAGCGTCTACTAAACTTTGAGCTTTTCTAGACTTAGCTTGTCTATATTCTAAATCAGCTTTTTCTTTAGCATATCTAGCATTAATTTGTTCAATAAGTTTTGCATTACCTTTTGCAGCATCTACTTCGGCTTGTTGTTTCTTGTTAAGTTGATTAAGTTCATTTTGATATCTTAAATCAGACAATGAAGTTAATAAAGCATTGACCTGCATTGTTACTGCTAAGAAACCTTTAAGTGAGTTTATTTTTTCTTCATATACTTCTTTATCTCGTTGTTTATCTTTTTCAGCTTCTTGATCTTTTAGAGCTTCTTCTTCTTCTTTTAAGGTTGCTAAATCTTCTCTATATTGAGAATATATTTCATTTTTAGCATCAATTTTTTGTTGTTCAGATAAAGTAGTTTCATCAAGTTCTTTTAATAAGTTATCTCTTTTAATAAGTAATTCTTCTTCAGCAGTTTTTCTATATAAATTTAAAACAAAATCGTTATTTTTCTTAATTTGTTCTAATATTTCAGCCTCATTTTCTAAAACTAATTCTTTCTGTTCTTTAATAAGAGCATTTTCATTAACCATTTGCTCTGACCTTTGTCCAGTTATACGTTCTTGTATGTCTAATCTATCATTTTCAAGTTGTAATATTTCATTTTCTATTTCAACATTACCTTTATTCACAGCTAATTCGCCTTGTTTAATGGCTATTTTTGTATTTACTAAGTCTATTTCTTTTTGAGTTTGAGCTGTTAGTATATCTCCTAACTTTCTATTTGCTGCAATGCGTTCATCAAAAGACTTAGTTTCGTCATCTCTTATTTGTCTTTGTAATTCAGCATTTCTAGAAGAGGTTAACATAGATCTTTGTAACATTATATCTAAACGTGCTATATCTTTTGTACCTTGGTTAATAAGTTTAGCTTGTGCTGACAGCCCTTCTAAGGTGATTCCGCTAATAGTTTTAGACATTTCGGTATAACCTGTTTTAACTAACATTCCTACCTCTCCAATCGCCTCTCCAATATTATTTCCTATTTGTTTTCCAGCTTCAATAGCTTCTACTGCGGTTTGTTTAATATTGTCTTTGACTTCTGTTAATGAAGCAGTTAAATCTTTTATTTTTTCAGGATCTTTTCCACCTAAGAAACTTTTTTCCCAAGCTAATTGAGCGGCTAATACGGCACTTTGGATAGCATAAAATGATAATTTAAGAGGTGTAATAGCTATTTTAATTAGACCTCCTATAACAGCTTTCATTGCATCAAAACCACCTGTAGCATCAGATACAGACTTAAATACATTAACTAAGGTTTCAGTTATTTTTTCAAATACAATACTAACAGATGTCATTACTAAATTAATAGCATCCATTACTGCTTGATTTTTCTTAGCTGCTTCCCATAAAGATATAAATAAAGCAACAACGGCGCCAATACCCATTGCTTTGAAAGCGGTACCAATACCTTTAAATGCTTTACCTATCATACCAAGTCCTTTAGAAGACTTCTCTCCTGCCTTTCCTACTTCTTCAGTTTCTTTAGAAGTTTTTTGTAATTCTTTTTGATATTTAGCAATTTCTTCAGCACTACCAGATATAGTAACAGTCATACCTTTGAAACTTTCATCAGCAACTTTGCCTACATCATCAACTGACTTAGATAAAGTATCAATAGATTTATCTAAAGACTCTATATTTTTGATACCTTTTGTAGCATCAACATTAACATTTATATTTATGTCTGACATATTTATTTTTTATTTTTATCTTTAAGCATGCTGAGCCAAGTTAATACTTCTGTTATTGGTATGGTTTCAACTATATGTTTATTAAATATTTTATCATCAGATAAAGACATTAATACAGATAGCCAGCCCCATTTAGAATATTTATTCTCATCATCGTCATCTAAATCTACTATTCTTGATTTGTCTTTAACTTCTGAAGTTCTGTTTGTTTCAAAAAGTCCAGAGTATTTTTCAAATATATCATTTTTAAATGTGAAAAAAAAAGCAACATACCATATATAACATCCATTGTAAGATGTTCTTTAAATAGTTCAGACTTCTTAAATACATTTTTAGCATCATAAGGTTCTAATATATTTTCATATTTTCTTCTAAATATATTAGATAATCTTATTTTTTCTTTTTTCTTTCCAATTACTTTATGATATAATATAGCTGCAATGATATGAAGAAGGCTTTTTATATCTACATCTTTGTCGGTGAACTCAGCTAAGTCTATAAATTGATCAAATCTTAAGTTACTAAGATCATCTTCAAACTGATATTTCTCACCATTTATATTAATAATATTTTGAAGAGGTTTATTTGTGTCATTTAACATTACAATAATAGCGTTAGATATATTAGTGACATCTGAAGCAGACATTTTTAATACAATATCATAAGGAACCTCGCCTAGTATATGAAGTAATGAAGCAAAATACTTAAGTTTATCTTCACCAGGTTCTGGTAGTTTTTGATAATCACTAAGCTTCAACTCATTTAAAGTTGAAGCTACTTTATATTTCTTATTATTATAGTAAATGTTAAGCATAATATTTTTTATATTCATTATAAAGAGACATCATTCTATTAAAAACATGACTTACACATGTACTGCATCCTACTGAATCATGTCTATGAAAGTAAGTGTTATGTAAATATATCATTTTTTTACCCTCTTCTGCAGTTCCTCTTACTTTATGTTTAAGTATATCCATTAATTCAACTATATCTTTCATAATAGCTGCTTTGTCTCCAGGTAAAGGGTTAACTAACTTAGTTACTTCAATTTCTTTTTCAGAAATATTATCAGTAAGTCCTTCAACAGTTTTACGTGTAACAGGTAACTCATCATTTTGAGTCTTAGTTGACCAGTAAGCTTTTTGAATTTGGTTATAAGTTAAACCATCTACATTTACTTTATTTTGTTTCAAATAAGAAATCATTTCTTCTTTTTTCATAATATGTTTTTATTTTATATATTTACATTATAGTTACAGTATTTCTTTTTTTAATCTCGAATACAAATCTCATCATAATTGAATCAAGTAAGTCAGGAGATTTACCATTGTTTTTTCTTTTCTGTTTTTCTTTACTTTCAATCTCTATTCTATCTTTATCAGACTCTTCATAACGAACTAATGAAAGTTCTTTTATAATTTGTTCTCTATATTTCTCTAATAATCTAACTTGGCCAGCTGCTATCATAGAAGCCATCTTCAACATAATTTGAGTCTTTAGGTTTCTAAAATTCTCTTTATTTATTGCTGTTGAACCACCTTTAAAATGATAGCATCCTTTTAATTTATTAGCTACACCTACTCCTAGCCCATCACTATCAATAACAACATTACTCACTTTAACATTATATAGTGACATTAGTTGTTTAATCTTTTCTTCGGCTACATCAGTAGGCCATTGGTCGGACATAATTATTTCAACTATAGCTAAACCTTTCCATACTATAATAACTGTACTATCTTTACCTTTATCAGCAATGTCAGCACTTATATAAGATTCTCCATTACCAGTTCCTGAAACATAAAAAGCATTTAATATATCATCATACTGTATGACATTAAATGAGTCATCATCTACATCCCAATTTCCGTAAATTAATCTTTGCGCTAATGGTTCGGAAAGTATTTGTAATTGATGTTCAATATAAGACTTACCAGCAGTTGGATTATCTAAGGGTGTTCCTAATATAACAGCTTTATTAGTATCTAATGTACCTGCTCTAAATGGTTTATAAAATTCATCTTTTAACCAGCCAGTTGTAGGGTTGCTAACAATTAACATTTTACCTTTTATATTATATTCTTGTAACTTATAAGATATACGAGTAGCTAATGTTTCATAAGCTTTTTTAGACACTTGAGAACATTCATCTATAATACAATGTGTTAATGACAATGAAAGTAAACGTTCAAAATGAGGGTCGCTGGGGTTGTCATAAAGTTCTAAAAATATAATTTTAGAACCATTATTAAAAGTAATAATATTGTCAGCTTTATTATAATTAAAATCTTTCCCATCTTCCAGCTTTTGATGTTGGAAGAATTCAAATAACGTAAGTAATGTAGTTTTCTTTAAATAAGTCATACGAGATCTACCAATTCCAATATGAATACCTGGGTATCTTAAACATTCTATAACAGCAAATGCGCAAGACAAATATGTTTTACTTACACGTGCTGCACCACCAAAGAATACTTCAGAATGTATGTCATCCCAAAGTACTTCAAGTGCTCTATATTGAATAGGGTATGGAGCGAAATTAATTTCCATCTTCAGGTTTAATGATATTAATTTTTATAGGTTGATTAATATCAATTTTAGTTTCTTTTTTCTCTATATAGTCTGCTTTTCTTTCTAAATAAAACTTAATAAGAGCGGGATCTCCCGCTTCTATTCTTCTAAACATAGCATTTTCTACTTTATGTCTGACATTGTTAATGATATTATCAAATCTATATTTAAACATTTCAGATTCCTCTAACCATTTTTTTCTGTAGTACCACCATGTCACTGTAATATTAGGATAATCTTGTTCCATTTGACGTTCACATAAAGTATATAGTCCATTTAACCGATCTAATGTATCTAAATATACTAATTGGTATGTAATTTCTTCTTCCAAAGTTAGTTTTCTTCCCTGAGGCATAATTTTAAAAGGTTATTTTATAATAGTTTAATAATTAATAATATACAAAATCTTTTATTTTACATATTCTTTGAACGCACGAACAATTACGCTAGATACACTGTCATAATTACTTTCAGCTCTAGTTAATACTAATTTATATAATTCTGGTTCAACTGTGTATGTACGAATTATTTTACAAGCTGTTTCTTTCTTAGGTCTTCCCATTTTAAATACTTTTATTTTATATATTTATATATTATATATTCGAGTATATAAAAGGTTTTATATTAGTTAATGTTTATTCTTCTTGTGGTCTAGATAGCATCATTTTAAAATTATAAATGTTATCAGTGATCATTTTTGCTATATCATTTGAGATTTCTTTTATAGCTTCGTCTTTGTGTTGTTGAGCGTAAATATAGTCTTTAACTTCTTTACTATTTGGGTTGATACCAGACATAGATAGTATCATATCTAATTTTCCTTCAATTCTATCCATTCTAAGTTCAAGTGCGTTTATTCTTTGATCTAGTTCTTTATGTTGTAATTGATTATTAACATAAATTCCTATTAAACTAGGAAGAAGTATGCTAAGCATTATAATAAATAGTTTTACAGAAATAACAATTCTTGTTTTTTCTTCAATTGCTATTTCTTTAGGTTTTATATGATCTGTCATTTCTGGTTCATTATTTTTAGTTGTTTAATATAACTATATATTTACTATTTTGATCACTTCTGGATCACTACAGTGATTTCTGTATATATAAAATAAACTATAAAGATATGAGAAAATTTATTGAAGTTTATAATGAAAAGAAATTAGAATATGATATCAAACATGGTATGGTAGGTCTTAATAAATATGACTATAATAAAAAAGTAAAGTCTGAAGGAAAGAAACCTAAAAGTAAATATATATAATAAAAAATCTATGGCTGTAAATACACTTGATAAGTACTTCACCCCTGAACACATAGTTAAACATACTATAGAAAAAGTACTTGAAGTTATCGATAAAGAAAGCATAACTGATATAATAGAACCAAGCGCTGGTGACGGCGCGTTCATTAAAGGCTTAGACGCGTTAGCTAAAGAGCTTGAAGTTAATGTAGAATATTATGACTTATATCCAGAACACTAACGTATAATAAAACAAGATTATAAGTTACTTCAAAAGACTTATAAAAAAGGAAGACTTGTAATTGGTAACCCACCTTATGGCGTATCAAACCATTTATGTAAAGCGTTTTGTAAAAAGTCTGCTACAATTGCAGATTATGTAGCGTTCATACTGCCGGCATCTTTTTATAATTGTAATTACTATTTTAAAGAAGCTAAATTAGTTTATAGTGAATTGCTTAATGATGTTGAATATTATGGAAGCAAAGAATATGGTGGTAGTGATGTTAAAGTAAGAACTTGTTTGAATATTTATAAAGTAGGTGAAATTGAAATAGATCCACGTGATGAAATGGTTGATAAAATAATTAATGTTGGAAAATGTTATAGAAAAGATAAACATAATTTTGAATATTATTTATCGAATGGAAATCAAGGAAGAACTGGAAAGCAATGTAAAATGGAAGAATTTTCAATATTGCTTGGTATTACAGTTTTAGAAGAAACATATAGAACTAAAATAGAAGAATTCTTAAAAGACTTTAATAAAAACTTTGAAAAAGAATTAAAACAAAAACAAGGTATACCTTTTATAACAAACCCATTTTTTAAAGATAAATTAAAGAAGTTTTTGTGGCCAACCAGCGAAGAAAAGTTCGAACAGAATATTAAGTTTGTTAATAATAAAGAAGATGCTGACTATATTATAATGGGTTTTGGCTATGCTGCTACAGTCTTAGATAAAAATTCTGAACATACATTAACATTTAATTTAAAAATAACTGAAGAATTTAAACCTTTATTTGAAAGTATAATGTTTGATATACGTAAAAAGTTTGAACTTGATGATAAAAATAAAATATTTAGGGGCAGAAAAAAACAAGAATATAAAAATAGAATTAGTAAAGTAGAATTAATTGAAATTATTTCTAAACTTATGTGGCCAAACGATATAACATTAAATGAAACTATTCCAGTTGAACGCTCTGTTTGTGCTATCAAATTATTTTAATCAAAAACTCCCGCGGGACATGAATATATAATATATAAAATATATTAATTTAATTTGTAGGAAGAATTAAGTTAATTAACGAAATTAAAGTTTAAAACCTTATTTTATTTATCTGATTCCTACTCAGAGAATAATTTAAGGTTTTTTTGATAGAATGGGGTAGTTTGATTTTGGTAGTGCTTTTTCAGTACTACCCCAAACTATCTTAAAGTAATATAAAGCACTACTATGGAAAAAATTAATGTAAGATTACCTAGAATATTATTTAATAATAATATTATTTATAAATTAGATCTAAATGAGTTGCGCACATATATCTATATAGCAACTCAACTTCAACTTAACTTAGACATATCAAATACTGATATAATAAAAATATTCTCTAGAAATACTGATAGAATATTTAAATTCTCACCTAAAATGGAATATTTAACTAGCGTATATAAATTATTCTTATTAGAAAAAGAAGCACATAATAATAATTTGAAAATTATTATGGATAAAAAAAGCGTGAAAACAGTTAAATATCCATATTTTTCAGTTATTAATAACGAATTAGTTTCTTTCAAATACATGTTATCTGATTTCAAAATAAAATATAATGATGAATTATCAAATAAAAATAAACAAACTAATATGACAGACTATTACACAATGCCATCATCTATTGTTGATTTAATAATGAATAATAGATTATCACCGTATACTTATAAAAGTATATTACACTTAATAGAGTTAGATTCTATTACATATAATAATGGAAGGAATCAAACAATGTTACTGAGTGAGTTTTTAAATAAAATACATGTAGATATTAAACATATTGGCCGGTTAACAAATGCTTTAGATGATATTATAAAAAATAAATATATACATTCATTTGAAAGTTATACAATATCAGGAAAAGGATCATCTAAAAAAATAACATTTAATTTAGAAAAATTAACTAAAAAAACTCTAATATCTAATGAATAATAAAAATAAATCGTATACTTCTGGTACTAAATCGTATACTTCTGGTACTAAATCGTATACTTCTGGTACTAAATCGTATACTTCTGGTACTAAATCGTATACTTCTGGTACTTTTTCGGACACGAAAGTTAATACAGTAAAGGATTTGAAATCTGTATAATTAATAATTAATAATTAATAATTAATAAAGGGTTGCTCATTATTTTATTTTAAAATAAAATAACTTCACACCTAGCCCAGCAAGCTGGGAAAAGAAACTCGAGCACTCAAGAAAAGAAGACGAAGTCTTCCCTATATAAAAAGTAAAAGTTATAAGGCTAAAGTATTTTCTATATAAAAGAACGTAGTTAGGGTGACCACAGACAAGCTTTCTTTATAAAACAATATAAACTATTAACTTTACATTAGACATCACTGAATTAAACTAAATTAACTATTATGAAAACAACATTAAGAATTTTAGCATTATCTTTAGTATTATTATTAACATTTACATCTTGTGAAAAAACTGAAGTACTTACACTAGATGAACAAGAACAAGTAAGTTTACAACCAACTTATTTATGTGATGGTCCTATTTATGTATATGACCAACGAGAAGAGTATCAAGATTTAGATTGGATCCCTTTAATTAGTATTGAGTTTAAATTAAACAGCACTTTTACTTTAACATTTACAAATAAAACAGAAGTTTATACTGATTGGACTTTTGAAATTATAGAGGAATATGTTTATACCCAACAAGAAAGAATTCTAAGAACTATGTTTTTAGTTACTTATTATAGTAATGATATTAAAAAAGAAATGTTATTTTATAAATCTAATGATATAACATACACTTATATTACTTTTACTAAAGGTGAATATGAACATTTTGATCACTTAGGTCAACATACACATGGCGTTCTTTTTTATACAGAAGATTTTGAATAAAAAAAGTGGTAGGAAACGATACCTACCACTTTTCAAAAAAAAATTAAATTACCTATGAAACGAATGGTAAAAGTAAATTCAGCAATAAAACTTAGTACCATTTAATTATATATTCATCAAAAATCTGGCCTTAAATATATAAAATAAAAGAGAATATGCCAAAATTTGATGTAGTTGTAGGTAACCCACCATTTCAAGATTCGTCTAAAATTGCTAAAAATTCTAATTTATGGACAAAGTTTGTAGTATTAGGAATGAACAATTTATTAAAAAATGATGGTTTTTTATTACTTATTACTCCTTCTTCATGGATGTCTCCTAACGCAACTCAAAACAATAAATTAAAAGATGTTTTTACTAAATTTAATTTAATTTATTTAAATATTAATATTAAACATTTTTTTAATGTCGGTAGCACCTTTTGTTATTATTTAATACAAAAAAATAATAATTATATACAAACAAAAATACAAACAAAGAATGAATTATTTAAATGTAATTTATTATTGCCTTTTTTACCAAATGAATTATCTAGTATTTCATTATCTATAATTAATAAAGTTTTATTAAATTCTAATGAAAAACTTAATTTTGATAGTGGTTCAAGAATAGATGGTCATTTTTTAGAATCAGGAAAATATAAAATATATTATTCTAACAAAATAGTTTATTATAATGAACATGCAAAAAATCATTTCATTAGTAAAATAGTGGTAAATAAACCCGGGTATTTAAATCCAAGATATGACAACGGAAATATATCTACATGTGGAATGAATTATTGGATGCCTATAGATGAATTGAATTCCATAAATTGCATCAAATATTTAAATAGTATATTAATACAATCAATCACACAAAAAATTTGTAAGTATTCTGGATATAATAATTTAGGAATATTAAAATTAATACCAAAATTAGATTTTTCTCAAGAATGGACAGATGAAAAATTATATAAATATTTTAATTTGACACAAGAAGAAATATATTATATTGAATCTCAAGTAAAATAAAAATGTATAATTATTTTAAATTATGACTAACTTAGAACAAGTTCGTAAAGCACGCCGCAAAGAGACTGCCGAGGATTTTACCCCTCCAGTTCTTGTTAATGAGATGTTGGATAAACTTCCTCAAGAAGTTTGGGATAATCCAACAAAGACGTTCTGTGACCCTGCAGCTGGAAATGGTAACTTCCTTATAGAAATTTTAAAAAGAAAATTAGCTCATGGACATAATCCAATTATTGCATTATCTACCTTATTTTCTGTTGAACTAATGTCAGATAATGTTGAAGAAATGAAAGAACGATTACTTTCGTTAATACCTGAATCTTTACATAAAGAAGCTACTAAAATTCTTAAGAAAAACATAATCTGTCATGATGCTCTCACCTGGGATTTCATAAACTGGAAATCATCTATAATAAAAAATAAAAAATTATTCTAGTGATATATAAAATAAAACTTACTATTATGAAAGAAATTAAAAACGAAAAACATAATTTGTCTAAAAAAATGAGACAAATTATAGCTAATCAAATTATTATTAATAATTTAGAAAATACAGTTGAGAATAGAAATATGATCTATAATGTTATCACTGAAATTCTAAATGAGAGGCTTACAATAATGTCAAATTAAAATTATTTTATTATTTATGAAACCTATTTTAAACCACACTTATGATGTAACTTATGTTAAACCAACTAAGTTATTTGAATTTAGAAATTATAATTCTATAGTTGGTTATGAATCTTATAAAGAACGTATTATACCTAAAATATGGGATGTTGCATACGAACTTCATTTGAACCCTAATTCAAGGCAAGCGGTAATTAATGTTAATGAAGGTGATAAACACATGAGCTGTCTTATGTATTACAATTTTCAAATAATAGATGATACTTTACATGTGACAGTTGTACAAAGAAGTCAATGTGAAAAATGGGGTAAAAAAACAGACATAGAATTAGCTTGTTATGTAACTTATTTACTTAAATTAACTTCAATATTCAAACTTTATTATAGAACATTAAAAACTGAAATTCATTTTGTAGTGAACAATTATCATAGAAGAGAAGATATCACAGCATAGCAATAGAGTGAATTCTGACTACACTAAAAAGGCTGATAATATAAACTATCAGCCTTTGTTTTTTAATAAGTCTAGTGTTACAGTTGCATCGGAACTAATATAGGTAAATTACCATTGTCTAAAACAACTGCACAACCTAAAATAGGTCTTTTGGTATTAAATTTAGCGTATTCAAATGCATATTTTTTACTATCAATACCACACCCAACGTTAACTCCAAAAAGTAAATCTTTTTCAGATGCATTATAGATAATTTCAAACTTAGTATGCATATGTCCTCTAACAACTGACATTCTACTATTTAATACATTTTGTATTAAGTTACCACCACCCTCACCATGCGTATATAAAACATCATTGAAAATAAAGTGAGTATCAAATTTCCAATTAGGAGTTTCTAACACTTCAGATAATTCTTTAACCCATTCTCTAGGTAAACCTGCAGTAAATACTTTTCTATAAATTAATTTGTCGTGGTTGCCTATTGTAACTAAGGCTGTTGGGAAAGCTTTGTACCATTTTTTTATTTCTTCTTTAGCGATTTTTAACTCTTCGCCAGGAGCATATCCATTAGGATCTGTTTCGTGATATGATATACTATGCGAGTCTAAAATATCTCCTATGAAAACTACTTTATTACATTTATATTTTTTATAAGTATCTTTACAATGTTTTAAATAGTCTTCATGTTGAAAGGGAGCATGTATATCACCAATAATTAGTACGTTTTCTGTTTCTTTAAATAAGTTCATTAAGATTCTTTAATTTTAGTTTCTTGAGTTGCTTTAGATTCTTCATATTCTTCAAGCCATTCATCTAAAGCATTTGTGTCACTAATTAATTCTTCATATGCTTCATCTAAATAATAAAACGATGTGTCAACAATTTTTTCTTCCATAATAATTTAGTTATTTTAATTTAATTTATTTTATATATTCTCACTGAGATTTAACACATTTTTAACAGATTTACTAAATCCTGCAACAAGTGGCAATAGTTTAAAAATATATATTGATATATATAAAAAGAAACCATAACAAAGTTTCTTTTAAAACGAAAAATAAATTAAATTATTATGAAAACAATTACTATTTATGTTACTGAAAACAAATTAAACGGAAAGAAGTATGTAGGCTTTCACAACACTGACAATGTTAATGACAATTATTTTGGTAGTGGAAAATTAATTAAAAGAGCCATAAAAAAATATGGTAAAGAAAACTTCATTAAAACGCCTTTGCTTATTGTATCTAATAAAGAAGAAGGACATTATTTTGAAGAAAAAATTATTAGTAAATTAGGAACTATGATACCTAATGGTTACAACTTAAGCCCATCAGGTGGTTGTCATAAAGGTGGAAGACACCATAAAATATCAAAATATTTAATAACAGGTAGACCTAAAGTTGAAATAACTTATGAACAAATAAGAGATTTTTTACTTGAAAATCCAGATATAAGTCTTTATGAGGCTGGAAAATGTTTATCTATTGCTCGTTCAACTATTAGAAACAGATTTATAGAACAAGGTTACCTTAATTATGATGCTTTTAAGAAAAATAACTTTTAATTACTATGGAAACTAAACTTATACAACAATTATTTAGTAATTTTGAAGTAAATACTATAAAAAAAGTTAATCAAAAGCTAAATAAAGAAGACTTAAAAGACTATTTAACTACTTTATTTACACAAAAATAATAAAAAACAAAATAAATATACTACTATGAAAAACAAACGATTAACATTTAACCAAACTTTATTTATAATTTTTATATTTACAACTGTTTCTGCATCTATATATTTTATAGATAAACATAATGTATCTAAAATTAACAATAAAACCCTTAAATTGAATCAAACTATAGATTCTTTAAATAATAAACTTAATTATATGTTGTAAATTTGACATATTTTACATATTAAAAAAGAGGTACTTCTAACGAGGTTACCTCTTTTTTAATATGTTTATATTGCTTTTATATTAAAGTGTTTCAGACTTCACTAGACTTATTATCTGAGCTCTTTCTAATTGACTCAACAGCTAGATATGGAGCTAATAATATAGTAATAGCTGTAGCAGTTTCCATTGAATTAGCATCTTTAAAAAATACTAAAGATAACCACATTATACAAGCTATTATTGTAAAGAAAAATCTCTTACTTTTGAAAAATGTTCGCATTATATTAATTTTTATTAAAACAATTCAGTCCATCTCATACTTAAATCAGCAGAACCAATACCTGTGCCTAACAGTGCTATTGTAGCCCATTCATTAGGACGTAAATCTATTTGATAATTTAATACATCATATAAAAATGAGTTTACTTTAGCGTTATTAAATGCTAATAAGTATTTGGTATTAGTTACTAGCGACATAGTTGCATCAGTACTTATTTCCATTACGCTATCTACAGAAGGCGAAGTCCATGTTGGTGTATTTGTAAATACTGGGTTTTTAATTATAACCCATTTAGCATTCTTATTCAGATCGTTAGCTCCACTAATATAAATTAATCTACTTTTAACATAGTTAACAATATCATTATAAGTTGCTTTATTTCTAAATGTTATTAATGGTGTTGCTCCATTAATAGTAAATTCAGTAGCATTTGCGTATGTAAATTTTCTTGCTGATGTATATTCTGCTGAACTGCCATTAACAATACCTGCAGATAATGAACCTATACCTACAACCATTGGTGTATTACCTGTTTGATTACTAACCTCAGCTCTTACAGGAAGAAATGTTTGTGTAATATGAGTAACTATATTATTATTAGGATATTGAAATTTATGTAAATTAGCTAATGTTCCATCTGGTCTTAATACATCAACCATAATTGTTGCAAAACCAAGATAACCAAAACTTATTTTATAGATGTTACCTTTTTGAGGGTTAAAAATATACCCATTTTGTTCATTAAATGAATCTAAATCAATAGGATAATATGTAGTTACTCCTTTTCTTCTATGCATAAAACAGAAATCAGTAGTATCACAATATCCTAATCCAAAACCATTTTCGGAATCAAACAAACCAGCTATTTGTTTTTGACCTAATATAGGTTCATTATATACAATTGTATAGTAACAATACACTTCTTGACCAGGAATATAACGTAAAGTTTCAACTGATTGTATATTTACAGTACTTCCAACGTCTGAAGTAGTATGAAAATGTAGTATAGAATCTAATGTGTCTATATAACCGCCATTTATTGATTCTAATTTAGCTTCTTCGCTACCTATACCGTATTGAAATTGAGCAGTTATTTGAGCAATTCTTGTTCCTGTTATTGTATCTCCAAATATAGAATGAGTAGCAGACTTGCCGCTACCATCTAAATTTTTATCTTTGATAGTCAAAGAATCTTTAAGTGATATATTAAATGCGTTAGAATTTGGGTCAAATGCCAAGTTCTGAAGTTTAGTTATATTATCTAAAGTTGTATTCATAATATGCTATATATTTTAATTGTCTAATTGTACCCAAGTTGTTCCATTATAACCATAAAAGTGTTTATCTGTTGTGTTAAAATAAACTGTTCCTTCTTGTGGCGATGGTGGTGTAGTACCTAAATTCAATTTAATTGCTGGTACATAAACCATATTAGACTGTGAAGGCGTAACACCATTAGATGCTAATACAGATACATATGATAAATTATCTATATATATCTGATTTGAATTATATGCTCCAACATAAGAACTAGATGCATCAAAATCACAGCTAGTTGAAGCAAACATTCCACTGTATTTAGCAAAATTGTCACAGTGTAAACCAAATGAATATGAATAATCCCCCGTAGAATTGCTAAATCTACCTGCAGTCATTGCTCCATATCCTTCAGTCTGATTATTCACACCAAATGTAGTTGCTCCATATCCAGAAGTAGTATGGTTAATTCCATGACTAAAAGAGTAGTCTCCAGATGCATTATTTCCTGACCCCATTGCAAACGAAAACTCTCCTGCAGCAGATGAAAGACTAGTAAATATAGCATTAGTAGATGAATTTATATTAAATGGTTGTCTGTCATCTACATATTTTTTATAAATTAAATCATAATCAGATAAACTTGATATAGATGGATCATAATGAATACCATTCTTTGATAAGAAAATAGATTTATCTACAATATTTAAAACAACTTCTCCTGTTTCAGTATTTATTTGATGTATACCAGGAGAACTATATCCATCCCATAAATTAACGTTACCACAAACTGTCATAGTTGTTCCATTAACTGAAAAATGTTTACCTGTGGTGTAATCTTCAATACGTAAATTATTACTATGCGCGTCAAAAGATGTGTCTAAAGTACCGTCTGAATTCAATTTAACTAAATCTTTTCTAACACCTGCTATAGTTGCAGTTTGTGAATTAACTATAACGCTATCATCAGAAAGAACAATAAAAGATTCAATACTTTGATTTAATGATATATTAGCGTTACTTACCCAAGTATCATCAATATATCCACTTGAATCTAATTTAAAGAAATAAGCTGCTTGAGTTCCATTAATTAAATTATTATCTTCACTTCTGACGTATATATTACCCACACTATCTATTTGAATATCATCAACCCATGATTCAATTCCACTTAAATTATTAAAAGTATCATCTAAAGTACCATCTGAATTTAATCTTACAACGTTACTAACACTTGTGCCATTAAATTCAGACTGACCACCTCCAACTAATATTTTATCATCAGATAAAACAATTACTTTATTTATATTTGAATTAAAACCTGTTCCAATATTAAATGAAGCATCTATCAAACCTGCTGTAGTTAATCTTTGTATTCTTTTACTTGTTGTTAAAACTAAATTATGATAATTCAAGTCCCTTCCTGCAACAATTACTTTGCCGTCACTTTGTATATCGAAAGTATATATAGTTGAAGATACAGTACCAGTTGAGTTATACGAAAAGCCTTTACCGCCTGTATTCCAAGTACTATCATATATACCATCTAAATCTGTTCTTATTATAGATTTAGAAACTACAGATCCGTTCCAAGTAGGTAATGAATAAGCAGATATATATAATTGATTATTGAATTCTTTAATATTATAGTCTGTATTTACATAGCTATTTCCTCCTCCTATCCAAGTACTATCAATTGAACCATTAGCATTTAATCTATATAAACCAGATATAGACACACCATTAAAATTACTAGCAAATGATGGGTTTATATAAAATTTACCATTAACAAAATATGTTCTTGCATTATAATAACCGTCCCAGTCAGTAGTAATACCTGTTCCAAATATTGTAGATCTGTTTAATAAATTATAAGTAAGATCATATGTATCTATTATAATATTTGTAGATTGATCTATTGTTCCACCTAATTCAACAACATTATTTGTTATAGTCAAACCATTATCTGCGCTTAAAGAAGTAGTACTACCACCAATAGCTGCTAAACTACCATCAGGTAATATTGTATAAACATCTACTAAATTAGATGCATCATTAATAACACTTATTTTTTGTCCTGGATATGCACTAGGACTTACTGCATAAGCAATTGCACTAGCATCACTAGTAAATATTTCAGTTTCATCTAAAGGAAATGATCCTAATCTTTGATATCCTTTTGGTAATGGGAAATTAGCCATATATTATTTAATTTATTTTTATATTGTTACATTATATGTTGCACCTGAACCGAATGGCACTGCAGCGATAAAAGTATAGACTTTATAATCTACACCAGTATATCCATTAAGTCCCTCTGTATTCACTGTACTTAACGAGAAGGTATCTTTAACCTCACCGTTACCTAACTCAACATATTTAACTGAACTAACAGCTTGTAATGAATCAGGATATGCAAATACTACTCTTGTAGTTCCAGCAGTTATATTTATAGTAAAAGTAGTTCCATTTTGTGGGTTTAAACCTTTACCTGATAGTGATCTTATGTCACTACTTGTTGTAGGAGCACTAGTATTAGTATCATCATCATAAAAGTACGCTCTAACACCTGTAACAGTTAAAGAATCACTTGTACTACCATCAGTAACATGGCCAGTTGGATATGGTTCTCCTAAATTATCATTTTTTATAGGACCTTCTAAATAAGTTACTTTAGAAATATAGTTTAAATTTGCTCCTAAAGAAACTTGATCTAATGAAAAATCACTTACGTCAACTACAGGCAAGCCATTTCTTATTAAAGATTGAACAGTATCATGAGTTTTTGTTATAGTAAATGTACTTGCATCACCACCATCATTTTGACTATATGAGGTTAATAAGTTAATTTGAATAAAAGTACCTACTTCAACTGAATAATCATCAGGACTTAAAGTTAAAATTGGTCTTAAATAGTCTGGTGGTATTGAAACTCTAAACATTTGTTCAAAAACAGTTTGAAATGAAGTTCCAGCATCTACTGTGTCACCATCATTTAAGCTACCATAAGATGTTCCAGCTAATGTAATACTTGGTGATATAACACCACTTCCGCCTGCGCTAGAATCTGTACCACTTTCTTTTAAGATTAAAGTATATAAATCATCTTTAAACCAGTATTCAGTTTTATTTACGTTAACGGTTAAACCTAAATAACGGTATGTTAATGGTATTTGTGTTAAAACTGAAGAAGTAGACGTATAAGGAAGCCCATTAGTAGCAAAATATCTGCTATCTATAGGTTGTCCTTTTAATATTCTTAGATTATCATTGAAATTAATAGCCATTCTGAATGTATTATTTTTATTATATATTTAATTTATATTTGTTGCATCTTCAAAGTCAACTTTTATTATATCAATAAAAGTTTGATAGTTTGCTATATAAACATTATAACTCACTCCATGGAAATCAATAATGTCTGGATCAGGAAATAAATTACCACCTAAGTTAACTTCACCACCAATTGAACCCCTATTATATTCATTAACAGCCCAACTATGTTTTTTATTTAAAACTGATTGGTTAGGTGTTGCAAACCAGAAGTAGTTTTCTAATGTAGAATTTGGTTCTAAATTAAAACTTGTTTCAGAATTTATATTTATTGAATAACCTAAATCTAACATTGCTTCTGTTGCAACTGGTCTACCTGCTCCACTTGCAATTATACCAACTGTATCAACTAATCCCCATAATACAGGATAAGTTTCAGGTATAGTATATTTTAAATAATCATAAGCTTTAACCAATTCTAATTTAGAAGGTCTATATGTATTGAGATCAACTACTAAAGATTCAATATAATAAAGTTCTCCTTTTATCAATACCACATTCTTAAAGTCTAAATTCTTAATATCAATAATGTCTAAATCAACATAATAAGTTATTATTCTATTATTAATGTTAAATATATTATTCATATGAGATTCCCAAAATGTTTCATATGAATTAATAGTGCCTACTGGCATACCTTGTTTAGTTTCAAAATTTAAATCGTAAGGTGTTTTAGTAGAACCAAACTTTTCAACATGGCATATTGTATTCCAATTGTTTATTATTTGGCCATTATCTTCAACAAAACCTAAGTTTAAACCACTAGTGCTATGAGATTTAATAAAACCAATAGTAGGTGGTATTTCTCTCTTTTGAGTTGTGATACTATCTTTAATGTCTTTTGTAAAATTAGGTACGAAAATATAATCAGTATTGTTATTAGTTTGAAAATATTGATAATCATATCCACTAAATTGAGAGTCTACACTAGTCGAACTAGTTATATCATCATAAGGTAATATAATGTCTTTACTTCCATAGTTAATTTTCCATTTATCATAATAAGAATCTGTCTTTATTGACTTAATTATGTCCATTTTAAAGTTATAAGTCTTAGAAAGTTTCTTATTTAAAGGTTCTATTAAAACTTTATCATCTACTACTTTATTAGTCCAATCAACTATTTTTCCTTTATTATAAAATATACGTCTTGGTTCAATTAACACATGTTTTTCTATATTTTGTACAGGATATAAATATAAATTAAACTGTTTAATTAAACTTTTTAAGAAATCTGCTTGAGATATATTAGGTAAAAAGTCGCTTAATGTTAATTCAGTGTCATATTTGTCTATAATATTTTCATTATTCAGTACAATAACATCCATTTGATAGTCATACCAACGAGCAGGATTACCTAGATAATTAAAAGGAAAGAATCTATACCCTGCATTATAATACATATAAATAACGTCACCTGCATTGAGTGACAATGTTTCAAATGTTAATTCAACTGGTGTGTCTAATATTAAAGTATCAAATACATATTCAGCTAACACATCATCATCTTGATTTCTTATTTGAATTCTATCATTTCTATCTGTTTCAGCTGAACTTACTTCTAACGCTCTATGTGTAATAGTTCCACTAAAATTATAGTTACCATCGCCTACTATCAAAATACCACCGTCTGTTCTAGTTGAAGTTGAGGTTGTATAATTAGTTGTTGAAATTATTTTAGTACGTGCTGTAGGATCATCATTATCTGGTTGAACTGGACCGTATTCTTGAATTGGTAAACCTGTACTTGGGTCTATTGGAAATTCAGGGCCATAAATAAATTCAAAAGATTGTCCAGCTTTAGGACCTATTTGACTGAAATATTTACTTGTTGAAGATAACATTACTGAGTCATTATAAATTGTAGCTAAGGATGAAAATATATTGTCATACACTACACCATTAAAAAAATCAGACTCATACGTATAACCTATATCATAAAATATTTTATCAATTATAGCTTTAACATAAACTGAGGGATAAAATTGTGACACAGTAAAGCCTTGAGGTCTTGGCCATAATTCACCTTCATTAATTCCATTATAATTCCAGTTAACTATTGGGTAATCAAATACATTTGTATGAGACAATAATCTAGCTTGTGAACTTTTTATTGAATCTAGGTTGAATATGTGATCTCCTTTAGCATAAGAAGTTTCCATAAAAGTAAAACCTGTACTGAAATCTAAATCTCTTAGATTTCTATTAGATAATTCTACAAATATGTCTTTAATTTCATCAAAAATATTAACATTATAGATTATTTGGTATTTGCCTGCTATATATGTTTTAGATATGCTTCTTAATTTAAGGTAACCATCCATTACTATATTTTTATTAACTACCAAATAACATGGCTGTTTAGCGTTCATATTAAATGTTTCACTTTCAAAGTTAATATCATAAATATGTTGGAATAATATGTTATTCTTAGGAGTACCTACAATATTGAAGGATTTTGAATAATTAGTTTTTCTAGAACCAACATCTTCAACATCATTTATATTATAAGTTACCTCTAAACCAAAATTATCTAATATTTTTGATTCTAATTCTAACTTACCTTTACCTTTAAGTATTAATTCTACATTTCTTTTCATAATTATTCGTTAGTATTTATATCATAAGCCATTTCATAAGAAATTGTGTGGTTAAATAACCTATTATTGCTTATATTTTTTTCTTCAACGTTGTTTGTTGTAACTACTATAGGATATATTTCATCATTTATTATAACATAAATGTCTGATGACGAGTATAAATCCATTAAATTCTTACTTAAATCATTATTTAACCAACCAGAATTTGCTTGATGAACCTGAGTTTTCTTAATATTAACAGTTTTTCTACCTCTATCACCTACTTGATAACCCCATTTTCCATCAGTTTGTATACCAAAATAGTCATTATTAACAGAATTTCTATCTAAATTAAATTCTTTAACATTTAAACCATTGAAAGTAAATGTATTATAATTACCATACATATCTAACCATATGAATCTAGTTGGTTCATATTTAGAACACATTTCTGTCTTATTTAAATCAACTATAATAGATTCTGAAAACTTAGTAAATGTACTAACATCTTTTTGAACTAAATGAACTTCATAAAAAGTTGTGTCAGAGTCTAGTAATATATTAGTTAACATAACATTGTCATCAGCATCTACTACGTTTAATAAATCAACTGCTTTAGTAAAGTTTTTAGTACCATAAGGTATAGTAAGTAATTTGTTACTATAATCTTTAGTAATAATACCAAGAGGAATATAATTTACTTTAGTAGCATCATGATAAAACGAGTCATTAACTACAAATTCATGTGGTTGATCGGCTATAGTATATTTAACAAAAGCAATATGAGTTGCAGATTCATTTAAAGAAACATCTGTAAAGTTACCGTTTAAATAGTTTGCAATTCCATAATCATCAGTACGTAACATTCTTCTACCTTCCCATTTAGTAATGAACTTATGGAAATAAGAAGGTTCTCCAATATAATTATCAATAATAAAGTTTTCACCATAAACAGTTCCACCTTTCATACAATATTTAATATCAGAAGTAATGCCTGATGAAATAGAACCATCATTAATGTTATAAGAGTATTGATAAACGTTATCGGTTACAACAATATTGTCTATATCAAAATTACATTCAGTTGTAACATAATTATTATAGATCATATTCATATTATAAATACCTAAATAGTTGTTTTCTATGTCAGGATATACGCTAGTTTTAAGTATAACATTACTATCTTTATCAAACATTGTATAAAGATACTTCATATTTTGACTATTTTTAATAGAACTATCTACTATAACAACCATTGGATCATTAGTAAATGATATATCACCTAACTCTGTCACAGGGTTAACGACATCTCCTGGTATAAATGTTATAATAACTTTTAAATAAGAACCAAAATTATCATTTACTTCTAAATATACATTTTTAGTTGGTAGTCCACTAAACGTTGGTGTAGTCTGCCAATTACTTAAATATTGTCCAGATTCTATATCTTGAATTCTATATTGAGGAATAGTAAGTATGTCAACATTTAAATCATAATTAGGAATAATTGTAAGTACTCCTTCATTTGTAAATGTATAATTAGTAAAATAAGTAGAATTAGCAACTATTTGAACAGTTGGCAAAGTAACATTTGCATTATTAGTACCACTATCACTAAATGTACCTGCTCTAAATTCATTATTTCTTTCATAATCAAATTCAATAGTAGGTCCACTGCTTAAATCAGTAAAAGTTTCAGTTAAAGTTGTTAGTGAATAAGGTGGTGTACCTCCACTTATATTATAAACATATGATACTTTATTATTTTTATCACTTTGAGAAGCAGAGTCTGCTTCTTGAATTTTGTTAAAATTTACTTGAAAAGTTTCCTCTACATAAGGAACATCTATTTTCAAATAAGAACCAAACTCATCTCTAATTTGTAATTGTAAATCTCTTAGTGGTAAATCAGTAAAAGTAGTTTCTGTAGTCCATGGAACAATAACACCTTCATAAATAATAGATACTTGATATTCTATAGTAACCATCTGATCATAAACTTCATTCCATATGTCGTTAAAAACTACATCCATAGTCCCATTATTAAAAGTAACAGTATAATAAGCTGGATCAGCTATATACTGAACAGTTGGGATATATTGAATAAAAGTATGTTCATCACTATCTCTAAATGTAGCATTTCTAGTTGTATTTTTTCTCCAATCATCAAACTTTATTTCTCCTGCTGAAAAACCACTAAAGTTAACACCTGCTCCAGTAGTCACTGAAAATGGAGGTGTACCACCATATCCTGTAGCAGCAATTATATCATAAACACAACCCACTTTACTATTTCTAGACGTAACATCTGAAGCTATAGTAGGTTCAAATCTATTAAAGAAAACAAATGGTGCTGTTCTTATTTTAACAACTTTACCTGTTGAACATTCAAGTTCTATCATTGTTAAACCATCTTCACTTGTATAATTAGTTGTATTTGAACAAGCAGAAGTTTCAGGTATGAGTGGGTTATTGAAATATAATAAATCTTTATATACTATACTATTAACAGCTAGAGGACCTATTGTGTATAAAGTACTTCCTCCATCAAAGGTTTTAAACCCATAATATTTAGTTGTAACCACACCATTTATATCTATATCACAATAGTCATTATTAGTACTGGTTATTTTCCAAAAAGATCCATAATTAGCTGTCCACACAGTAGTTAATGCTGAAGTTGTGTATAAAGTTACACCTGCAGCTATGCCAGTAGCAGTATAAACTGTGTAAATACTTGCTCCTTTAGTAATTATATTTGATACAGCCATTTTATGTTTTTATTTTTTTAATTATATCGTCTAAATATATTGAAATTTGTTTTTCAGTTCCTTCTTCTAATACTTTATTCATTTCTAAAATATGTTTAGCTACTGCATCTAAAAAGGGTCTTGGTTTAATACCTCTAACACTTATTGACTTTCTAATAGCAAAACTACTTTTATTATTTATTCCTTTTCTTTTCAGCCAATCTTCTATTGGTTTTTGTGGTGGCATTCTACTTCCCGGTTTTCTACCTTTATCAATAAATTCTGCATAATCAGGAAACTTAATAACTAATTTATAGATATCATTAGAAGAAGACACTTCATAAGTAACTTCGTTATAAATATTACTATTTTGAAGATTATATTTCTTAAGTTCTTCTTGAGTTAATAATATTATACGTTTACCTATATCATCTAATATATTGGTATAATTTACTAACATTATAATGAAAAAATGTTATTACAAGAGCTGCCCGCGCCCTTTAAAGTTAATTGAACAGTTAGTTTACATCCAGACACTTTGTCATTCCATTTTTCAGAGAATGACAGAGCTTGCCAATTACCATCTTTTATATAAAAATCAAGTGAATCTGTATTTTGTTTTAAAAATTTAACAAAATCTATTGCTGTTTCTAAAGTGTCTGACTTAATACTTAGTTCATTTGACTCATCATCGAATACTAAATCAACAAACCATATATCCATATTGATAGTTACAGAACCATTGTTTAAAACATGTGGAGTAGTTTCATAATCTAACCATATAAGAGGGTATTTGATATCAATATTTCCATCAATTTCCCATATGTTTCCATCACCAACCTCATTATAAAGTGGGTTAGTTTGAACAATTTCCTTAATTTTATTTACTACTTCTCTTAAATTAGCCATTTTATATAGTTATTTTATTCTAAATCAAACTGTTTTGGTATTAAATGTGCCATAAATTTGTTCATTATAGATGAAACAAATGAACAAATAAGACTATTCAATACAATATTTTCATGTAAATTGAATACAAATGATAAAAAGAAACCTACCCAAAACCCAAAACACACAGGACAAACTAAAAAATTATACAATTTTATATTAATTCTTTTAACTAGCTTACGTAACCAACTGAATATAGATTCATTCTGAAATATATTTACTATTGATAAACTTGTTAGTATAAGTAATACTAATTTCATCATGATTCTAATTTTTTTAATTTATTTATTCTTCTAGTTTCTACTCTTTTAGCTATTACATCTGCTGGTATCTTTTTACCTAAATTACTTAACCTTATCTTCTCCTTAGTTTCTTCCGAATGTTTTTTACCTGTAGCTTTTAAACTCAGTTTTTCTAACCATTCTTTTGATCTATCTTGTTGGGATATCGACATTTTATTTCTAGTTTCTATAGATGGTGCAGCATATACTCTTTTATAATTAGCATTTCTTATAGAATCTTTTTGTTTATCTGATATACTTTTACCAAACATTGGATTTTTATTACCTAATTTTGAATTACTTATTTTTTCTTTTGTTATATCACTTAGTTTTCTACCTTTAACAGAACCTCCGTTACCACCCGGTATCATATTGTAACAATTTTCATCATTTACTTCTTTCATTGTTACTAATTCTGATTCATAAGTTAAAGCTTCTTCATATGTTTCAAATTCTTTTAATATTTCTTTAGTAAAGTTGTCCACACCATATTTTAATAAAGAAAGATTAATAAGTGTTCCGCTACCCATATAATTATCGATACCTTTAACATGTTTATGAACACCTATGTAATATTTTCCATTAATGTTATTAATTATTTTATACACATAGATGACACCAGTGAAGTCTAGTGAATTATCTTTTAACAGTAATGGTAACATATAGCTTTAATATTATCCTAAGTATAAACCACCAAAATAGTTTTGACGTTCATTAGGTTTATTATAATCATTTCTATTAGTTGGAATTGTATCATCCATTGTTGGGTACTTATCAAAGAAGAAACATAAATAACCTTTCAACTTATTTGCATAAAAGTCTACATCATTTCTAATCTTAGTTTCTATATAAGTAATGAATTCTTTATCAACTGGTGTAGAATTTTCAGAATTCATTTGCATTATACCTTTATTTCTAAATGCAATACGCATTGGCATAATACTTCTCAATAAAGAAAACTTTAAATGAGCAGGATATACATATTCATCCAACAATATCTTATAATCTGCATAAGTTTCAGTAAGAATGTCATCATTTTCTATTAAAGAAATCAACTTATTATAAAGAATAGTGCCTACAATTGCTTGTATATCTATATTTTGAGCGTCCAAAATAGATGACTCTAATATTTTATCTTCAACATTATAGTCTATAGTAGAATTCTTCTTAAGTTCTTCTACTGATAACATCAATATTTCTGTTTGCATAATAATTAATTATTTATGTTTAATGAAGAATCAACTTCTAAAGGAGTATATCCAATTTGTTCTCTTAATTCATCTTTAGTCAATATATTATTCAATGTGTTTTCACTAAACATATTACTAATAGGTGTATTTTTAGCTATAATTATATCATTCATACCATTATAAAACATTACTTTATTAATAGCATTTGTTATAGCTTTCATTTCAGGTTCAATAACTGTATTATAATATAGTTCATAAGATTCTAACAGTTCGGTAGCAGAACCTAATTTACCAGGTGTTGAAATACCTACTAGATTTTCATTAGTAATTTTATGTCCAACTAAAATCTCTTGTTGTGTAGTTTTCTTTAGCCACTCATATTGCTTGTCTGCGTCGCTTACTGATAATACAGTTATCTTTACTTCATTATCAGTACCAGGTGGGTGAAAACCAAAAATAGCTCCACCTGCATTAGATGTACCTCTATATTTCTCATTAATTTTATTCTTAATTGTTTCCATTTCAGATTCAGTAGCATCAGTAGGAAAGTCAAAGAATATAGAAGGAGTAAAACCATTCTTTATATTGTTTTCATGGAAGTTGCTTATTTCATAATCAATAGAAATCCACTTAATAACACTATAGTAAGAAGGTAACGTATAATAATCAACCATTGGTGTATATCTAATAATAGGTAAAATCTGTCTAGGATAATCATCTTTTATAGCTGGGTTAAATATTGGAACAGCCACAGGTTTATACTTGTTAACTTTATTCCAATCTTGACAGTAATAAACATGTGTTAAATGGTTATTAGTTTTCTTAGCCCATCTTATTTTAGATGCATCTAGGTGACTTATACTAGCTATAGATTGTCTATCAACTGAATAAATTAATTCAATATAAGCAATACCAAACAGTTCATAATCATAAGCCAACTTACTAAATATTGAATTCATGTTTTCATATAAGTTTGGCTTATTAATAAATTGCTCAGTTTTTAAAGAATATTGATCATCTTCTTCAATATCTTGCTCAATACCATCACCACACATTATACTTACTTTAGAATCTATAATAGCTCTATGAAAACCGGACTGATTATAAAGTTCAAATAAACGTTTAGGCATCAAATCTTTAACACCCCACTCAACCCAAGACTTTCTACTTTCTTCAAAATTCAATTCAGGTACAGAATTAGATGCAGTATTTTGCAAAAAACTCATTGTAAATCTATTTGATGTTGGTTCTACTTTACTTAAATTCATCTTTTATATATTTTTTTTTCTACTTTTGGTTGATATGATACTGTGCTCTTAGGATTATCTAAGAATATTTTACCTTTATCTATTAAGTTACTTTTACTATCATCTTCATATCTATAGTAAGTATGCCAACCATCATAAATAAATAACCCTTGGGTAACAATAGGAAACTCAATTACTCTAGATGCTGATGCTACACTTGTTACTGTAGTGCATACAGATGAATCGGATTGGTCGTGTATAAATTCTATATAATTAGTCATTTACATTACTTATTTTTATATATATTCTTCATTTAATTCTATATTAGTTATATCATTTATAACAGGACTTATATACTGAACCCATAATGAGTAGTCAGTAGGATAGTTTTTTATACAATTATTGGAAATATATTCTGCATCTCTTAGAATTGCATAACATAAATAAGTACTTGAATCTTTAATAGGTTGAACTACACCAAAGATTACATCTCTAAGAATATAATCTTGATCTAAGTTATAACTTTTAAACATCTTTAATTCAACAGGAAGAATAGAATCTAACTGTTCATCTGTTAATATACAATATTTTGGTTCCATTATTTATAAACTTTTAAATTAGTTACAGCATAGTCATTTTGTGTAATATCTATATTTTCAGAAGGTGTAAATGCTGCAATTTCTTCTGCTGTATAATCACCATCAGCAATAATTGGTTCACAACCTGTTATATTATAAGTATTTGGTAAGGCTTTTAATATACCACTAGCTGGAGGAAAATAACCTAGTCTGTCCAATTTATCTATTTCATAAGATGTATCAGCACAAATTGGTAGTACAGTTGGTGTGTCAAACCCTACTTTTTTAACAGTTACATTTTTGAAGTATGCGCTTGAACCAGGAAGATTAGATACCTTCAATAACACATTCATTGTTGTAGTTTGAGGAGTAAATTTAAGTGATACTGTAACAAATTGTGATGCATCCGAAGTTCTAGGAGAAGACTCATTAGGAAAAGAAAAGCCAGCATTATATACTTGAATGTATGCATTTGTACCTGAAACAAACTTAATATCTGCCGACATCTCGTATTCTACTCCTATTTCACATGGTATGATTTGGTAAATATATCTTTCACCTAATAATCCGGCAACTGAAACAAGTGCGCTACCTCCATATAATGGAGACCATTCTGCTCCCGCCTCAATTTGAATTTTCCAGGAAACTATATCTGTTAAAAATTTTCCATTTGTTACTAACTCACCATTCCATTTATATAAAGTAGCGCCTAATGTATGTTCATATGGTGCTGGGAGATCAGATGTACTACCCCAAAATGTATTTAATACTGAGTTTGCTACTACCCCATGATTGTCATTTCCTGAAATGTCATAAATTATAACACCTTGACCATGGTTAAGAACATATTCAAAAGTACTTGACCCTATAAATTTTGCATAAGGAATGATACCATCAAAACCTCCTCCTAAAGAAAATGATAATCTCATGGGAAATGCTGCAGGACCAATCCATTCTTTAGTTGCGGTCACTATAGATTCAACTCCATTAAACTTAATTATAATATCACCACCTATTAATCCATTCCAAGATACTTCAACGTTATTAAGTAGGTTGTTAGCGAAGCCTATAATTATTACTTGTTGTGGAGCCACTCCACTTGATATTAGTAACTGAATTGTTGCAGTACTCACTGTTAGTAATATACCTTTAGATGTATCCCCTGATACTTTACAGCCTATGACAT
>Ga0210043_1000761_pt1 | contig 32570 bp, 42 predicted proteins | sample CryGeymet201501t_FD_183990 | JGI IMG/M metagenome (GOLD analysis project Ga0210043, IMG submission 183990) | Groundwater microbial communities from Crystal Geyser aquifers in Utah, USA - Crystal Geyser metaG 2015-01t (SPAdes) (version 2) | ecosystem: Environmental > Aquatic > Deep subsurface >... | reverse complement strand
TAAGGCTATGCTAATAGGTTGACTAAACCCGGCTATTAAAGCGATTTGGGTATTAGTTGTGTAATCCATAATTCTTACTGTGTTACTACCAAAATTAGCCACATAATACCTATTATTCGCAATGTCTAAGGCTATGCTAATAGGTTGACTAAACCCGGCTATTAAAGCGATTTGATTACTTTCAACACTCCTAACCGCAATAATCCGATTATCAATCCGCAAAACATTACCGTCCGCTCTTCTTATATATCCCATCTTACCAAACTCTTTTTATTAATACTTTGAAGTCTAAATTTGCGCTATTCCATAATGCACTTTCTAAGTAAAGCGTTGTGCCTGATAATGTGCTGAAAAAATTAATCAGTAAATCAGCATCAATAACAGTGTTTGCGCCTAAAATCAAGCCGTTAATTACATCCGTTCCGCCTGTGCTTGTTCCAAGATTTAACGTTACAGCATTTGCTGTATTATTCCGTATAATTAAGGTGTCAATTTTGAAACCTAAAGGAATTATAAATGTTGTATTTGCAGCTATTGCGCTTTGTTCTATCTTACGAATAAAATACTTTCCGTGGTCGTATCTTCGCCACATGGTAGAGGTTATTTTCTCGTACTTATAAAAATCAGTTCCGAAACTTACCTGCCCGATTTTAGCAGTTGGGAAAAACGCATTCAATTGCGCATCTGTTCGCTCACCTGTACTATCGTCAATATTAGCAAGGTAAGCATCAATGTAATCTCGTAAGGTAATATCATATCTTATCCAAGTGTTTAGCCCTTTACACTCATATTTGTAAGTTTCATCATATGTAATTTGCCCCGTTAATCCAGGATATGTTGCTTGGTCAAGCGACCAGTCAGCTGATGCAATAGTTCCTGGGATTACAATTTGTTCAACCATTTCAGTTGAAACAAGTATTTCTGTGGGCGTTCTAGTTACAACTTTTTCACCGCTGGCAACTGCTGGAATAACTGCATCTTCAACGGCTGCAAGTATATCAGAAACTTTGGCGTTTTCTGCCGTGCCTAATTTCACAAGTGCAGCCGCATTAATTATCTGATTGCTCCCATGTTTCTCTTCGTCAGCACCGTTTATGTGTTCCGTTGCTGCGGCTAAATCTAAGGCTTGCTGTGTGCTTAATCCTTCAATCGTAACCACCGTTCTATCGCCTACATTCTCCGTTGTTGCTCCGATGAATTGAAGCTCTGGAACTTGTGGTAATAGTACCCCGTTTTCGTCGTAAATTTCATGGCCTCCACCACTAACATCTACCCAAGTTGGAGAATTATCACCCCCATTAGTTTGTAATAGTTGCCCTGGAGTACCAGCAGATAAAATAGAAGCGTTATTATTTAAATCATAGTATAACATGTCCCCACCATTACCTGAAGGTAATGTACCCGTAATAGACCCTGGTATCCAATTAGAACCATCCCATAAAAGAACTTTACCTACAGTAGGAGTTACAGTATTAGTATCAACATCGCTATGAGTACTAATACTTGCATCTGCACTAACTTTAGCATTATTAGCAATTACAGTAATATTTGAATCTACTGCAGATTGAAAATCAGATATAGTAGATGCAGTTTGAGTACCTGTATGATTAGCTCTTGCTCTATCGTAAGCATGCCTATGTAAGTCAGTATCTAACATGCCTATTAGGCTATCGGCTTCTACATCGTTTATGTTATTAGCTTGAGCCCCAGATTCTATACCTGCCAACTTAGATATTTCTGAAGCTGTAGTAAATTTGTTAACTGTAGTAGAATCGCTTATATCATCTGCATCAAGTACTACTGTGCCTACTTGAGTATTAACTGAGCTAACATTGCCAGCATTCCCAGGAATCCAATTAGCTCCATCCCATACTAAAGCCTGTCCATTAGCTGGTGCAACTGTAATCACATCAACATCAGAGTGTACTCCAATAGAACCTCCAGCTGATATTTTAGCAGTATTAGCTACTACATTAGCATTAGCGTTAACCCTTGCCTCAGTATAGTAGAGATTAGTACCTTCAGCTATATGCCCGCTATTCAATACTACATCGCCAGTTTGACTGTTAACAGAAGAAACTTGGCCAGAACTTGATAATCTAAACCAGTTGCCTGCTATTGTATTGTCCCATACAGCTAAATCAAATGGTGACCATGAAGTTATACCATTCAAATTAGTACTTCCCCCTACTGAAACTTGGTACGCTTGTCCATTGGTTAAGGTCAAACTACTTAAATTAGGAGTATTAACATCTGCATTCCAGAATCCCACAATTGTAATCCCTCCTTGTATTGATATAGGTAATTGAGATAATGGTACTTTACCTCCACCATCTAATCCTGCAACCCCATTATTAGCACCTTTATCAGTTGCTGGAATCTGCTCAACATTAAGTACATTACCTAAACCTACTTGATCTTTTGTATAATCCCCTGATTGAGCTGTAACTGCACCCACTCTGCCAAATACAGAGTCTACAGAACCGCCACCACCACCGCTACCAGTGGTAGAAGATGAAGGCCTATATGGCAAGACATGTATTACATCTACTGTCTCCACATAGATTATCGGGTTACTATACTCAGCAGGTTCAGTTGGGGTTACCCCTCCATCTACTGTACCTACAAAATAAAAATTACCTGGAGCTAACCCATGCCCAGTAATTGTAAATCTACCACTTTGAGCTGCCCTGAAAGCATCGTCACTAGTTATCTCTACTACTACCCACACTGCAAGAGTGTCATCAGCAGAAGCGTTAGCCAGTTTAAACTGTATACCGTCATGGTAAATTGGTTGACCTATTGTAAAGCCGTGTGCAGCTTGAGTAGCCACGAATGTTGTTCCTGAAGATGCCCCACCTATTCCTTCTAGTGGTGGATCAAATTCAAAGAGCCCTGTTTCATTGTTCAATCTTAAAGTACCTGTATAATCCTTAGATGTGAACCTTTGAATTATATCATTACTAGGGTACCTGATTTCCCGTATGCCTTTAGGGTAAGACCTTGAGTTTGTATTAGCCATTATTGCTATTCCCTTTCTCTATTAATAAATATTATTATATCACTTATGGACAATCTGATAGTGTATTCTTTTCTTTTTGATTTTGTAGACTTATTCTCTTAGTCTCTTGGTATTGCCTATTTGCATATAGACCTGTAGAAGCTAACGTACCAGTACTAAATATTGCACTTGTAGCCCCTTCTAATCCTTTGTAAGCACAGTACCCAGAGAGTAAGGATGAAATTATGAAGATGCATATTGCAAAGATTTTGCTTTTGCTGTAATAGTACTTCATTTCTTATAAATATTATCTAATACTTTTTTTGAGTATTCTGTATATTTTGTTTTACCTTCTGCATCTTTATATGCTATCAATATTTGACCTCTATTGCCTTTGGCTTTATAAGAAATATGAACCCAATTAGGATTAACATTATCTCCAAATTCCCAGATAAGTTGGTCAAATGTTAAGTTGTCTTTAGCAAATTCAAATATCTGCTCATTAGTCACTACTCCATACACGTCAGCATCTAAATCCATAGCAGCTCCATTATTAGCTAAATGCTGTGAAGACTTAGCTCCACCAATAGCTTTATTAAGAGCCTCAGATCTAAACATACTACTAACATAAATAGGAGTAGCCATATTAATACGTATAGGCTCAAACACCATCTCAGCTAATAACTTCATATTATTTAGTTGGGATTCGTTTGGTGTATTATCAATACCCTTACGTTTAGCTGTAGCTGAATATACAGCTTCATTATACGATATATTTTTACTTATGTTTTTCATATTGTTAGTGTTATTATTACCCTATTATTTTAAATAGACTCAACAGTACATCTCTAATATCCGATATAGCAAAAGCATAAACAGATGCAACTATAACAATAGCTACCCACCTATTAGCTGATAATAAAGACCAGAACTTATTTAATTTTTTATACTCTGTGAAATCTAATTCTAATTTAGCTAATTTAGTCTTGTTATCCTCCCTCTCTAAGTTTGCTATCTGAGTTAAAGCCCTGGCTACACTGCCGTTAGTCTTTTCAGTATTAGCTATAATAATAGAGAGTTGGTCCTTAGTTGTATTTATAAGTAAGTCTAAATGTCTGTGCATGTCTATTTTAAAGGTGGCAAGCTCTTTTTTAATTGCCTGCAACCTTAATTCGAGGTTCTCTGCTTTTAATTCCTCTACTATTTCATCTGCGCTATTTGCCATGAATCTTAACATTTTTCTTTAATTGTTTTAAAATAATTCTCTTCACCTTATACTCAAATCTACCTCTGCAGTTGTGGCTTCTGTTAATATTGCAAATGAGGCTATCCCATTTGGAGGTAAATCAGCAACAAAATTTATTAAATTGTAAAAAAAGTCTGCTAATTTACCACTATTCCAAGCTAAATATAAGGCAGGACTTGAAGCATAATTAACTACAGCATCTGTACTATACTCTAATGTACTATTTGAAGTATTAACATCTGTCCAGGTAGCTGTCCCTATATTAGTTATAACAGGATTCTTATACAGTCTCCACCTCACAATTTTATTTGCATCTACTGCACCTGATACTAGAAATAATCTAGCATTTATTTTATTTACAATGCCGTTAAAAGTAGGTTTATTTCTAAATGTAACTATAGTAGAATTACCAGTTATTGCCTTTGGGGTAACCGTAGCCCATGTAAAAACCCTGCCTGAGACATCCTCTCCAGAGCCATCTACTATACCTGCAGTAATACTCCCACTCCTTAATATTAAATCGGTAGTATTTCCAGTATTCGCTACTTCTCCTCTAACAGGTAAAAATGTTTGGGTTATATGAGTCTCTATACTAGTATTAGGATAAGGAATAGAGTCCATTTTTATTAGTCTGCCATTAGGCAGTAATATCTCTAATGAAATAGTGGCAAATCCTAAATACCCATAACTTATCTTATATATGTTACCTTTAGTAGAATCAAAAGAATATCCTAATATTATATTATTTACTTTTTTATTAAAAGCTTCTATATCTATAGCTTGTGTGTAGTTAATACCTGCTCTTCTTCTTGTGAAGCTAAATACCTCTCCTTCATACCCTATGAAGAACCCATCGTTATCGTCAAACAGACCAGCTCTTTGATAGCTATTGGCCATACCTTGAGTAAAGGACGCTGTGAAGAAACAGTAGCTTTCTTGGCCAGGTATGTACCTTAAATTAGCAGTACTATGTATAAATGCACTACCTGCAGAATCCGTTCCTGTACTCAAAGTAAGTACGGACTCTACCACATCAACACTGCCACCATTATTTACATTGGATGTAAAACTACCAGTTGATATACCATATTGAAATTGGAATGCTAAAGAAGGTTTTCTTATTCCAGTAATAGTATCTCCAAATACTGTATTTGTACCAGTTCTATTACCTTGGTCTACTAAAGACGTGGGAAATGCAAGTTCCCCTGTTGAAGAACTATCAAATACATTTTTAAATAATCCAGACATTGCAAAATAAAACTCGTCATAGTCACTATACAAAGTTCCATCTTCTTTTTGTAAACTGCTTACTTGTACATCGTATATAGATTTTAAACGATCTGTGTAATCGCTATCGTATGGTGTAATTGTTATTTTTGTATTAGCATCCTCTACGTATAATCTATAAGCTCCAGCAGGAACTGTTTGGTTATCAATCCAATAGTTGCCTTTAGCATCTTTGTATATTTTCATATTACGAACTTATTTAAACAAAAAAAGGGCAGACGATTTTACTCGACCGCCCCTTTCTAAAGTTAATTATTCACAGATTATGCAAATGAAACAGCTGTCCATCCTTTAGGGGTAGATGCCATCCAAGTATTAAGAGTAGCTAATACCTCAGCATTTTGAGGAGTAGTTGCTCCAGTACCTTTCTGAAGTGCAATTACTTGAACTAAAGAGGTTTCTTTATTATACTGATTATCAGCAGATCTAAATACTCTATCGTTCTCAATAGTAATTAGATCATACTCGGCACCTTTTACAGTACGCATAGCTGGTTTAATTACAGGGAACCAAGTGTAATTAGATACGCCTTCATAAGCCATTGCGTGCTTCTCAGCATCACGTACAGCTTCCCAAGTACCGTATCCTCTATCAGATCCTACATAAGTCTTAGCAGAAGTTAGACCAACTTCTTCCCAGTTGAAATCACTATCTACATAATTCAAGTAAGCAGCAAAATCATTCATTACCAATTCGTCAATAGAATCAACAGTTGAAGTTGCACTGTATACAGGCAAAGCAGTGATAGTAAGTGTTCCTGCGTTATTAGTAGCAGTTATAACTTTATTTCTACCTTTAGTAATAGTTGCATTAGTATAACGCTTATTTACTCTAGCTACAAGGCCGTCATATACATCAGAAGAAGTATCGCCAGTTTTAGCAATGTATCTATGAGTCTCTATATTTTGACCAGGATGTTGAGCTGCAATATCGCCTTTAAATACAATACGCAATACATACTCTGTACCAGCTACAATAGTATCTGTGATAGCAGGGAATGTGGCAACAGCCTCAGACTTAGCTTCGTAAGCGTCCCCAGTATAGTTTACTACTCTAGCTCCGTCAATAGAACCTGAAATAAGTAGTCTACGTCCAGTTAGAACTGTACCATTAGGATTAGCAGTAGTGAATACCTCAGCAGAACCTTCAGCAATATAAATTACTTTAGAGTTAGCATAGGTAGCAGAAGCGCCAACCATAACATTATAATTAGAATCTAGTACTACGATTTCACCTTCTACAGCGTTAGCTTGTAAGGTAGTCATAGTAGCATTGTCCACAAGAGCAGCAGTACGCTCAATGTATTTACCGATAAATACTTTATCTACTTTTTTTAACATGTCAATTTATTTTTAATATACGGGTAATCCCCTTTTTCTTTATACTGGCAATTCCAGTTTATTTATTCTTTATCTGATAACTCTTCTTTTGTACTTGAATATCTTGGATCGCCAATAGATTCTAAGTATAAATTTACAGCTTTATCAATTATATGTGAATGCATATACTCTGGCAGTTCACAGTCTATACCATCTAATTCTATTCGCTCAGGTTGCTTTAAATACCTCAAAGCATAATTAGTTACAGAGTAGTTACCATCAGTGATAAGCTCTACGCTACTACCCTTAACAAGTCTTAAAGGTGTGGCATTTTCATAATGCATTTTATGCTTCCCAAAAGGATTGCTTATTTCTTTAGTATACCTGTCAGTAGTTATAGGATAAACCTCTACTGTCTTAGTTAATTGTGGTCCTGTAGAAGGTGTAAATTGTATTACAGCCTCTTCACCTACAGTGAACATGTAATTAACAGGAAACTGAGCAGTATAAGAATCCGCTTTTAAACTAGTAGATGTAAAATCAACTGGTATCAAGGTCTCTATAACTAGAGCTCTTAAATCGTCAATTCGTTTCTCGTTCTGTTCAAAAGATTGATTATATGGATTATTACCTGTATAATGAGTAATAACCTGTATTTCTTGAGCCTCGTTAATCCAATGAAATATTACATTTGAATCTATAATAAGTTCAGAATCATACCTATTAACTTTATACTCAAAGTCATTTTGCATTTCTCTAGGAGTCATATCTTACTTTTATTGTTGTGGATTTGAAGCTTTAAATTTGTAATCCTCTATGAACATCTTAACTGCCAATTCTACAATATCCTGATGTGTGTAAGGATCTAATTCACACTCATTTGTAGTTTCAGTAGGGATAGGAGTTTCGATTGAAAGATCTAACGGCTTCCTTAAATATATGTAACTGTAATTGAATATATCAGTGTCCATATCTTTGTATAAGATAACCTTTTCATTATCTTCAAATACTACACAAGGCTTACGTAAAATAGGCTTATTAAATAAACCATTAGTAATCCTGTCTATTTCTTCATGGCTAACAACTCTATTAGGTGTCCACACCTTAGTAGTAGCACCGATTAAGGTATTAGTAGCAAATGAGAAGGACTTGATATAGTAAAGATAATCATCTGGCAAATCTAATTCTATTCCACCATCAACTTCAGTAGAAGTTAGGGCTGTAGGAGATTCAGTACCTGTATATCTTGTTATAAGATTACGTAAAGTATCTGACCTTTTTTGTATAAATTCTATATTATCTTGAATCTGCCCATTACTAAGGTAATTCTCTTTAATGTAGTTTTCTTGTGCCCTGTTTAGAAAGTATAAAATAGTATAAGAATCGGGCTTATCACTTATCTCTAATTCTTTTGATACTAATTGAATGTGCATATCAAAAGCAATTTGCATTTCCCTTACTGTCATTATTCTTTACTATTAATAGTTACAAATTGTGTTTGCATTCTTTGTGATTCAATATTCTCTAACATTAAAAATACTGTTAAATCTACTATCTCATCATGTGTATGCTCTGGCATTTCGCTTTCATTAGTTTCTCCAACTCCTGGAGTAGCTAGTACTAAACGCTTAGGCTTCTTTACATATGATACATATATAGAATCCAATGTTGCAAAAGGATCGTATATTACATTTACTTCGCCTTCTTTTAAGTATATATAACAATTCCTAAGTACTGGTTTGTTATAGGGAGTAGATATAAGTTTACCTATTACTGACTCCTCGACTAAGATAGATTCTTGTGGTAGAGTACTAGTTGGAGCATTAGGATCCACAATGTGAACATCAGCTCCTACATAATATAGGTAATCATCCATATTACCCTTTATCTTAAGTACCGCCACGTTAGGGTGGTAATTATGTGCTTTAAACACTGTACCTCCAGCTACATATGGAAACTCTGGTGTGTATATTACTAGAGGACTGATATCCTCCATACGCTTAAGGCCTTGACCATAAGCGCTTGGATTCTTATCATTACCAAATACTTTACCTTTAAGTAATGTATCTTGACCAATATTAAGCCAGTATAATATATCAGTATTATCAAATGCAGCAACAGCAAAAGCAGATGATTTATCTAACTTCATTAGTACTGAATTAACCATTTCTGCAACTGTCATAATTCTATAATTTTATATTCGCTTCATTAAGGATAGCGACTTTTATATCAGAATTCGCTGGACTATTAACAAATAGAATAGCATCTTCTAAAGTGTTACCTAATGTAGTAGACCCGAACGAGTATATGTTTTTATTCTTCCTAATTACATTTTTAGCAACAGCTTCTTTAACTAAGTACTCAGTAGCTCTATTCTTGTTGTCTACCCATACTTTAAAGAAATGTTTAGGATTCTGCTCAACTCTAGCATAAAGACGATCTTCAGCTACAGAGTCACTAACGTTAGTACCGTTGTCCCCATATAACCTAAGCGCTTTACGAATATCAGCAGGTTTCATTTTATCAAATTCTTGAATAGCTTTACGTTTAATCCTATTGATTGTATTAAATATAACAGCTTCTTCTTCAGGATTATGCAGATAGTAATTAGCCGTAGCTTTCACCTCTGTGATAGAGCCCTTAACTCTCTTATGGTTTTTAAGGAATAGGTATTTAAGCTCATCTTCTGGAGTATCTGTATCCAAAACAACGGTCTCTTTACCAATTCTAATTCTAAATGTATCCCAAAAGTTAGAACCTTTTCTAAGGTCATAACCAAGTAGATCACCTAGTCTTTTTTCATCTTCTCTTTCTAGTCCAGTGTAGATTACTCCTGATCTAGTATAATAAGGTCCAAGGCTATCGTTACAGTTTGGGTAACGTTCAATGCCTGACCAGCTGTTAGCCTGTATAGGCTTTAGTCTTACATTCATCTTTATTCTATAACAGTTGTTAGAATATAAAGTAAAGCCCCTGGATTAACCAGAGGCTACCTTTATTTATTTTAAATAGTTCTACGCTTTATCGAGTATAAGTTCCCCGGCGGTAGTTGGGTTCTTGATCATAATACCTTGCTCAGTTAAGAAGTTTACAGAGTAACCATCTTTAGCATTAGCACGGTTAGTAGATATGGATTTACCATGTCCTACGCCTGGGGCAACAGAACCAGCAATATGCCACATTACCATCTCACGATCTTTACGAACTACTTTAGAGATGTTAGATTCACCGTCATACATTCCAAAGTCAAGGAATGTCATACGATAAGACTCTAAAGGTTTACCTGATACAGGATGCAACTCACGGTTGTAAGTAGTATCGTCATACATCGGAACATGTTTCAATGTAAGCTCAATACCATTAAGCATCTTATAAGTAGTAAACTGTCCACCTAAGGTTAGGTTTTGACCTGAACCTGTAACGAATACAGAGTCTACTAATTGGTAACCTGAAGCTTTCTCACGTAGTACACGGTCGAATTCTTTCATTCCCATCTCACCTGTTAAGGCAACAAACTTACGTTGAGATTTGTCAATCACGTTGTAAGAAAGTTCAAACAAGAACTCTTCAAGTAAATCAGCGGTTAGACGAGTATAAGTTTGACGGTTAGAAGCAGCAATTTGTTGCAACAGACCAGCTCCTACATATACAGGACGTCCATTAGTACCTTTGAAACTTGTAGTTCCATCAGTATTTGTATTGTATTGAGAATATACAGCGTGGCGCTCTAGGGTAGTATACCACTGACGCATAGCTTGCCATTCTTGGTAATCAGACCACAAGTAAGAAGACTTGCCTGATTTCTTATCTTTCATCTCAATTACCATTACGCTTGAATAAGCGGAACCAGTAATATCATGAGATTGACGTAAGATACTCAAGTGGTTTCTTAGTTTAAATGGAGTCTGATAGTTTACGATATCAGCTTCCTCACTGTACTCTTCGTAAGCAGAACCTTCACGACTAACAAAACGACCACCGTCAAACATTGAAGGATCAATATAAGATTCAGAAGTTCCGTTTACATATAAGGTATATACATACTCAGTACCATCTTGATAAGGCTCCCCAGCTACACGAGCTTGGAAATCTCTATTATCAAATGCTAGAATTGCGCCAGGACCGACGATTTGTTCAACAAGATTTGTTATATCTTGCCCGCTTTAAATAGCATTACCTCTTAAAGCTGCTCATACTCTCATATGAGATCAGACTATATCTTCACCCTTATTAGGGGTTCCGCACTTCGGTTATACTTATAACCTACTCCACATGGGATAGTCGTTGAACCGTACTCTATTCGAGTCTTGGCTGCTGATTGCCTAATTTTCTAATTTTTTAAACTTTCACACTTGACCTTATTTCATGTCTATGTTGTAGTATTAGAAACTCTAAAGGGTTTCCAGCAATTCACGGAATTTGTTTGTCAAAGCATTACTGCTAAGCGTGGCTCAGTTTTTAAGCTGCAATTAACCACTTTTCTTTAGTCCAGATTTTAACTGGTGTACCATTAATACCAGGTGTAGAGTTAGCTGTGATAGCTGCTCCATTCCATTCTGCAGACTGGATCTCTATAGCCTTGTCATGCTGAATCATTACAGGCCATTCGTACTCCCTATTAGCTACGGTGATAGTTTTACCCATACCTTGTGTAAGGAAGTCCAAAGTATTACCCTCGTACATTCCGAAGATGTATGAAAGAACTGTCTGTACTTCATGGGGTTTGGTAACTAAGGCGTTAGCCAACATATTTTCGTCTACAAGGTCAGAGAAATACTTGGTACGATATAGCTCCAAGCCATTAAGAATATTGTTATTCATTATTTAAAATTTAATTACTATATAGTAAATCTAGATTTATCTAAGAGCTTTTGCAATCGAACTCCAAGAATCCGTAAAACCTGAATTCATAGACTGATTTTTGCCTCTTCTGCCTTTATCAGCAAGTTTGTTTTTAAGCTTCTTTGCGGCTGTCGAATTTGCTTTTGTCTCTACTTTTTTAATCAACTTGTCTCCCATCATAGTAAAGTAAGCCGATTCAATCATATTTTTGCGGTGGTTCTTATAATCAATATGATACTGAGGAACACCTTCAGAAGTGGGCCTTAGCATGTAATTGTATAGTTTATCTTTTTCTGCTTTTGTAAGTGGAATCCCACGTACATTATCCATCGCATCTAATTCTGACTCTACGCTTCTAACGAAGTCCAAGTTAGCCTTCTCCTGGTCTGCTTTAACTTTCTTTTGGTTCTGTAATAGCGTTTCCTGTTGTTTAGTTCTGTACTCTTTTAAAGACTCCATAGCATCCTCTGCTTCTTCAAACAGTATACCAGTATCTTCCATACGTTCTAAACGTTTATTAACTCTTTCAGCTGACATGCCTTGGTTAAGTAGGTCTTCACGAATTATAGCCTTCTGGGTATTTATATCTTCTAAATCAATAGAATTTAAATCTTTGCTGCCATAGGCTTCCTTCATGTACTCTGCTAGAGATCCCCCATTTCTAACGTAGGTGTCAATATTAGCTACATCTTCATTAGCAAATTCTGGTATAGAGTTGGCCTTAATAGCTTCTTCAATAAAGTCTGTGACATCATTCATAGATTTGAACTTGCCAAATTCCCCATTGCTATTATCAAGGTTGAATTTCTCAAACAACTTCTCTTGTAAATACTCGGCTATTTCTGGCTCTGCATCTCCAAAGTCATCTGCATCATCTTTATCCTCTTTTTTCTTAGAGTCTTTAGAATCCTTAGACTTCTTAGCTTTTTTCTTCTTAAGTTCAATAGCCTCTTTCTCAGCTTCGGTTAACTCGTCATCATCATCAGATTCTCCATCAGTGTCATCTTCTTCTATTTCGTCTTCCTCTTCACCTTCTTCTACCTCTTCTTCAAAATCTTCTTCCTCTTCTATTTCTTTAGTTACAGGAGGTCTACGTACAGGGTCCCCACCAATAGGGCCCCCATCTAGTACGTCAATGTCACCGCTTGTTCTTCCTGACAAGTCACTAGCTACTGCGCTAAACCCGCCGAAAATATCATCATTATCCTTATCCATAATAATTACTTATTAGATTGTGTTTTTGGTTTATTAGCAGCAATTCGTTTAATCTCTTCATCTGCCTTGTTACTTCTTTTAGTCTCTTCTAATTCTCTTTGCTTAATAGAAGTTTCTTTATCTTTAATTGTGTACTGGTCATCAAGCTTATTATACTCTAAATTATGCTTCCCTTCTTCTATTGCTTCTTTGGAATCTGCCCCAATTAAAGCTACCTGTATTGCAGTATCTGCTTTACGTATAGAATCGCTTTCTTGCATTTGTAATTTAGCTTGTTCTAATGCCTGTTTACCTTGTTCTATTAAAGTCATAGCCTCAGTTTGTTGTTGTTGAGCCTGTTGCTGCATTTGTTGCATATCATCTTCTCTCTTTTTCTTAGCAGTCTCTATTTTACCAAGAGTATGCTTAATGTTAGTAAGATTATCTGATGTATACAATTCTGCAATTTCTAATAGTGTAGCACCATTCTGCATAGCAGGTTGAGCTAATTGTTTTAAAGATTCCACATTCTGATGTTCTTTAGTAGAATCAGTTACGAAGATATTCATATCTGCATATAAAAAATCCTCTGTAATATCCATAAAAACTCTAGTCATGTCATCAGTAATGTAATGCAGTTTCTTCTTATTAGAATTTCCCCATACATTCTTAGCTATGTCCAGCAGCTTAGTAAATACCCTCTTCTTAAAGCTAGTATGCGCATAAAATAAGTACTCTGTAATATGAGAAGACTGTATTATAGTCTGTTGCACATTGCCTACTAATTCACTTGATTGTACTTGCCCTTGCCTCTGCCTAGATACACCTGAAAGTTCTCCTATCATCTCCTCAATCTTATTCATTAACTGAATATACTGAGTGATTACATTAGACATAGTTAAATCAGTTTGTCCAAACTGTGTGTGTTGAGCAGGTTTTCCACCTTCTCTGCCAGGAGTATCCCAGCCTGTTTCGTATGGATTGATAAAATTAACTCCTGCAGAGGCTAAATAATGTAACCATTTATTAGCATCTATACCCATTGATTTAGGTATCTGCGTAACGTCTACAGTTATAATCTTACCTTTATCTCTAGCTATAGCTAACTGTAATTGATACATAATAGCAATATAGAAATACTGTAAAGGCTTCATAATCTCTACTAAAGATTTAGACTCTGTATTCTTAAATGTAAACATTGTGCCTACATACGGCAATGAGGATGAATTAGGATTATCTAGTGAAATAATCTGATTAGGCAATGGTCTAATGCCAATATAAATATCATCAGCTATTCTATAACCTTCCCATACTTCAGTCACCCAATCCCAATCAATTTCTTCCCCTGGACCTACTTTATAAGTCTCGTCTACCATATCCATTTGCTCTTCGCCTTCTTCATCAGTATAGGTTAAAAACCCTACTTTCTTAAGTGACTTCCAAACAACGTGCCATACATCTGTAGTATTATCCCTGAAGTTATTATACCCATCATTAATAGGCCCCTCTCTCCAAGTTATACCATTAGGAGTATCTGACATATTACTCTTAGAGTTTGTACCTGTAGTACTAAATCTTTCAATTAATTCCCTAAGTTCACTATCAGACATCATATCGTAGAACCTATCGTAGATAGCAGTCCAAGTCATATGCATCTTACGAGCAGCCCAATCTCCATCTTCTATATGCCCTGATTCAGGACTAGAGTCGCATGAGAAATACAAAGGGTTAACTCTCTCATATACAGGTTCGCCATTAAGCTGTCCAGCATACCCTACTTCTATATTAGCACAGAGTAGGTCATGGAAATTAACTAAGAACTTATCTTTAGTATTCTCCTTCTCTTTAAGGTAATTAATAGTATGCCATCCTAACTGTTCTGCTACATCTGAGAAATCTTTCTGCATATACTCTCCTATAGACTCTAATTTAGCTACTTGTTCATCTGTTACAGGCGCTTCAGGGTCCCCTTCTACAGCCATGGACATCATAGCATCCATAAGTAACTTTTTGTACTTATCTTGCAATGCTGATACTGCTACATCATTAGTCTGAACCACTTTAAAAGGAAATGGGCGTTTAGTCTCTTCTCCTTCTAATAAATCAATCTTAGGCTTAATAATATTAAACATTTGTAAGGATGCCGGAAATCCCTCAGATGTTTTATATGGATCTGTAATGTATTTAAAATCTCTTTCATCAAATACACTGTTATACAAATCGTATGATATTTTCATATCAGACTTGCGACCATTACCATTATATGCCCCATAACCAGCCTTTGCTATGATAGAGTCCACATTATCTTGTCTCCATTCCTCAGTCTTTTCTCTGAGTGGTAACATCTGATATGGCTCGGCATTGAGTCTTTTATTATTATAAAATTTGGCCATTATTTACGAATTCGTTTATTTAAAAAATTGCTTAGCACTAAATTCGCCAGGCCTGATTACATCTTCATCTCGCATGCTATTGAATGAAAATTCAGCTTCCTCAGTAAATATACTAGTACTAAAAAGTTGCGTATTGTGTTGGTTCATACGTCTTTTATTATTAACTTTAACTTTATGTAATTGCTCTTTATATATCATTACACACATAAATGCCATACAATTATGGTTAACGCATCCATTAGCTACATAAGAATGATCATCTTTTACTTCTATATTATATACGTATTCGTCTTTTTTATCTGAATATTGTATAGATTTTATAGGAACCCAAAAACCTTCTTCAGTTTCTAATTGGTTATTTTTGATATGCTTTTTAGAGTAGCTTTTTATTTCAAATTTTAAAGATGGATAATAAGATAAAAGTTTATCTACATATCTACCACTTATATTTAAATTGTACTGCTCAGAGTACCCTTTTCTCCTTTTAGAACTTACAGATGACCATATACCATTATCTATCATAATCTGTCTTACCTGATTTATAAGATCCTTATAAATAGAAGAACACTCTATTACCGATCTACTGTATCTGTCATATTTAAAATTATTTTTCTGGTGTCCATCCCCTTCTAAATATCCTATAACGAGAGGTATTAAATTTTGATTGTTGTATAAAGAAGTCTCAATGTGTTTATTATTATTTTGACACCCCACAGATTCTAAAAACTTGGCAAAAGGCAGACAATTTTTTGAAATTCTTATATATCCTCCTGTTTCTGTAATATATCTTTTCTTGGTAGTTTTACTTTCTTTTCTTTTATTATAAGAATACCCTTCTGTATATCTATCTATTATACTACAAAGTTTATCTGCTATACTTTCTTGATGCTCTCCTAAGGTTATTCTTATTTGTCCTTTTGATATACTGCCGTCTGCTAGCATCCATCCTATCAAGTAAAGCAAATCCTTGCCCATGCTAGTAACTCCCATATTCTTACGTTTAGGGGACAGTAAAAAATTATATTTTCTACTGGCATTTAATATATCCTCAGCATTCTCCCAATTTATATTATTTAAAGCCTTAATTCTAGTATTATGTTTCTTAGTAGTTACACTAGCAACTAATAATGGGTGATTAGAAGTAACTTCTATAGGTTCATTAAGGCCTACTAAATCAATTTTTATAAGATCTTTATTTCTTATACTCTTATCTGTCCATATAACTTCTTTATACTTTCCAGTATGAGTCAAAACGCTATCTCCTACTTTTACATCTTCTATATTAGAGAACCCTTTAATAGTATGAATTTTAGTACCCTTTACTACACATCTATCAAAGTTGCCTTTGTCATTATAAAATATTAATTCCTCTAACAATGCAGGGGATAATATCTTAGTTAAATTCATTTTACCAGGAGAGTATTCTTCCACTAACCAATCCCTGATAGCACCTTCTCCCCAATCTTTTATAGAGGTATTCATGTGTATACCCTTCTTACGTTGGACAGAACTATCTTTTACTATATCTCCAATTAGATCATTAGGCTGATCTGCTAACAAATGTGTGCAGTTCATTCTTTCAAAGTAAAAGAATAAGCCTTTCTTCTCGTTCTCATACATCAAAGTAGCATTGTAATATAGTAATAATTTCCTTACTATTTCATAGAATTCATTAGCTGTATTAGGCCTCCCTGTGTATTCTGCTACTGGCAACTCGTAATACTCGTCAAATTCTTGAAGTCTCTTATATATAAAAATAGACCCAAGTGAATTTGTACCAGATTTATCGTGATCGTAGGGATCGCAGTTATGTCCCGAGAAGTACTGACAAATAAATGTATGTGTAACACAGTCAAAGTTATAAACAGTCCCAGTATAAATTCCTTCTTCTATACCGCTTATCTTAATGTATATATAATCTAGATCATCAGACATATAACAATATTTACCTCTCACAAAATGTTTACCTTCTTTTTCTTCCGAAATCTTCCTTAACTTTCTACTACTATAATTGGAATCAAATAACTCTTGTAATTTAATTGTCTCAGTTTGACCCAAAGCCAACCTATAACTTTCTTTTTTAATTCCAGTCTTGCCTTTAATACTATAGATGCCTTCACTTTCAGATAAATAAAAGCTTGAAACAATTCCTATAGAAAATAGGATATCTTGTACATCGTTTAACAAAGTCCTATTTATACTTTTAAAACTAGACTTTAACCTATCCCTATCCATATAAACAGATCCATCTGCATCTAAGTATCCAAGAACCAATTGCTTCTTATACTCTTCTGGTATAAATTTAACCCATTCCGATATATACTTACCGTCTGCATATTTACCAAAATTGTCTTCTAAAAACATGTATAATTGCTTGGATTCAAACTTATGCGTATTAGACCCATTCTGCTTTTTTAAATGTGGTTTTCTACTAAATAAATTACTGACTACTTGTTTGTATTTATTAACATATTCAGTCTCATCTTTACCAAACGAATTGTATATTGTAAAATTCCTACCTTGGTTATGATTAAAACCGTCCCCTAGCCAATGGCCAACAAACCACCAAAAGTCTTCCTTTTCTAAAGGATTATCTATTTTAGATGTGTATTTTTGACTATAACTCTCCCATATAGACGTGTCTATACTTTTAGAATTTAACCTGTAGAAGTTAGGGGCCTTGTTCCAAGATCCATTTTTTACATCTCTAGCTCTTACAAAATCAAATTTATCATCTGGATTATCTGCTACGTATAAAGGGTGCTCTTGGGTGTAATTAGTAGGCCTATCTATATTGTGCATATAGACCTTATAAGTAGGTTCATTCTCCTTCTCGTACCTTAATAAAGTATTAATATCTACGAAATCGCCGTCTTTGCTTATTAATTGGTCGTCTAATGTTATATCTTCTACATTCTTTAAACCTTCTTTTGTATTAACTTTTTCTCCTGGAGTTAAACAACCTGCAATATATAGCCCCCATGGTGGATTCTTTTTAGGGTGCTCCCAAATAACTACTTGACCCATTGGATTCTCATTAGGGTCTAGTTTATATTTAGTTAAATCTTTTTGTTTAAGTATATCAGCTTCTAATTGAAATCTTACTACTCCGTCATTATCAAAATATAAATCCCCAACTTGTTTATAATTAGTTACCCGCTTGTCATTCCTGATAGTAGCTAAATGCCTTTGTAGCTCAACTTTTGGGAAGATATTAGAGGTATGGTCCATCAATGCTTCTTTAGGCACAATTGGATTCTCAGCCACAGCTCTATCGACTGCTCTCCTATCTGTTGCATTCTTAGCAACTATCATACGCTTAAGCAGCACGTATTTCTTGGCTACTCTAATATTAGTGTTGCCATCTTTATCCATGAAAGGAGTCCCATTTAATGGGTCATTCTTGTCTTCTCTATTCTCGTATACACCTTCTAAATTAGCATAGGCAGGTACAAAAAAACCGCAAATTTGGCCTTGCAGTTCCTCATCCCATATATTATCTAATTCTAAACAACCGTATGCTTTAGGCCTTTCAAATAACTCTTTTAGTGATTCTAGGCCCTCGCCCATATCACCGCCAGTATTATGAGTAATAAAACCGTTAGCAATATAAGTATGATACTCAGAAGCTTGTATATTATAAACCTTCTTTTTACCTATACCCTCTACATTTATAACCCTTTCAAACCTAATACCACTTATGTATCTTGGCATTGCACTTTTTATAAACGTAAGTGCAACTCCAAGTCTATCTGCACGTTCTTTTTTAGCTTCTATACTAAATTTAATATTGTCTATAAAATTAACAAGACTATACTTATCTCTAATAGTTAATTTGTAATGTCCGTTTTTACCTTTTCCATTTTTACTTGGTTTTATGTAAGATATTTTTCCATTAACAGCAAATTTTTGTAAAAGGTCTAATACCTCTAAGAGTATCTCTTTATGTGCAGCAGTTAAACTTATTTCTGTTCTTTTTAAAGGGTCTGTTATGTAACCATCCGCATCGAACAGTCCCCCTAGCATTTCAGCTAAACTGTTTTTATTAAACAAGTCATAATTTACAGGTAGTCTTTTTTTATTTTTAGTTTGTCCGTATATACCTAAATCTCTAAGAAAATGTACTATACTTCTTATTCTAGTTTCTTTATAGTCTCTGCCATCTTTAGTTTTATGAAATTTTTCTGTAATAGTATCTAACTTGCCTTCTATATATCCATTCACTTCTTTATCAGCACTACTTAGTATAGGAGTTTTATTAGGACCGTACGAACCATCCCCTATTAACCATCCTATAACTCTAGGTTCCCACATTTCTAATTTTCCAAAAAAAGGTATCTCTTCCGATATTCCAACTTGGTCGTTTATTTTAATCTTTTCAGCCTCTCTCCATTTCCAAGACTTCATTCTAAATCTTTTATCACCGTTCCTTTTTCCAGGTATTTCCTTAACCATTTTATAAGTACTGTAGGCAATAGGATGATCATAACTACACTCTAGAGTTCTTCCTGAATTAGTGGTTATTTTATAACACTCCGTTTCATGAGGTTCCCTAAATTTTTCTATTTCTAGAGGAACTGTAGAATAAGAATTATATCCTAAAATACCGTCTTCTTGTTTTATATCCTCTATATTCTTTTTAAGGCCGTTTTTATCATATACTTTAGTACCTTCGCATACACATCCAAATGCACACATTGTACCGAATACTAATGAGCCTTGCTCCACAGATTCTCTAGCAACTTGCCAACCATGTAAAAGGTTATTGAATGAACCTGCCTCTTCAAACACTATATATTTTCCAGCTTTTCCACGAGCTTTATCCGGGTCATTCTTTAATGTAACACCAAATATTTCAGACTTATAGCCCATCTCTATCTCTACTCCAGATTCATCTTTTTGTACATAAGATGCTCTTCTATGCATTTTAGTATTTGATTTCTGTCTTTTCTTATACCAAGCAGTGTGTTGGTCTATGAAGTCCATAGAATCCCAAGCTTTACTTAATATACCATCTCTAACTAAATATTCTGTTTCAGCTGCTAATGCAAAACTCTTAGAATTCCTATAGAAGTAGTATGCTCTAATAAGTAAGGATGAAACTTTAAATGAGTACCCTTTACGCCTAGCTTTAACTACTGATAAATGTCTACCTATAATTTCAGCATGTTCTATTAATTCAAAGAACCATCTGTCATAATCATAGAATCTTGGGAAGTCCCTTTCTTTAGATGATCTTTTCTGCATCTTACCGTTAATCATTACATCAACCTCTTTAGCTAAGTCGATAGGGTAGTAGTTTAAATAGAAATACATATGCCCAGGTATTCTATCCCCATCTTCAGCAGTGTACCCATTCATACAATACTCCCTTTCAGTAGTCCAGTATTTTATATACTCAGATGTGCCTACTGGTGCAAAAGTGTATTGTTGATTTCTTTGAAAGAATATAGCTGGACCCCTAAATTTATCTGAGTTATTTGTAACCTTCAGCTTTGGGGTTTCTATTTTTTTATCCATATTTTAAATTTCAAAATATCCAAGATTGCCATCCCCTCTTACAGACGAGGCTTCCTTCTGTTCTTTCTGAACTTGGATTTCTAATTTGTTTAGGGACTGTATAAGTCCACCTAATTCTTTAGCATTCTTAACTACCTTATCAACCTGTTCAGGTCCTGCCTCTGTAAAGAATTGCTCTATTACCTCTAGTGCTTTCCTAGTTGACCTAAGCAGTCTTAAAGCAGAAGAGTCTTGTAGTTCATTATATTTCTTTTCTGCAGCTTGTATTTCTTTATCTGGCTTCCAACCCTTTTGATCTGGGAAGTAGTCGTTAAGTATCTTAACCTCTTTATCTCTTTCTGTATAAGCATTATATGGCGATTGATAAGAATGTTTAAATACTATATATGATATCTCTTTAGCCGCTGTCTCTTTAGAGTTAGATTTATCTCTGTCCCATATCTTCTTGAACTCTGGAAGCCACAAAAGAGTAGCGTTCATCTCTACCCTACCTCCAACTATGTCAAATAATTTCTTCATTTTTTTACAGGTGAGGAGCGTCTAAAAAAAGAACTGTACCCATTAGTATTGTAAGAGGCTATCAAGATAGGACCTTTATATAAACCAGGCGCATAATCTTCTACTTTATTCTCGTAATATGGATTTACACCTGCACATGCAAGTCCTCCTAATACCCTGTCCATTTGTGTAATACATCTATTTAATCTTTTACTTAACTCTTTTGCCTTACGTTTAGCAAGAAGTTTATTAGACATTTTTTCAATCCAGACTAACACTTTGTCGATTATTTTCATTTTAATACCTTTATTTTAATACCTTTATTTTAATTAACGCAAAAAGCCCATACACTGAGTTAACGGGCGCTTTAATTATAAATGCTTTTCCCGTAACCAGTGCTAGGGCTACAAATCTTACTAATACTCCGAGGCAACGTTATTATTACGCCTCCTATATAAAAATGTTACATTACGTTGTTAGCGATTGTATGTTACTATCCTCTGCTTGTTTAGCTTCATATTCTCTTATGTATTTAGGCTTAGGCATGAACACTCCAAAGTATCTAATCCTAACTGGCCTAATATCATTATCATCTGCTGATCTACGTTTATAAAATTTGATGGGGGAATCCACTATAAGTCTAGTGACTCTAGGATCCACCCCATGCTTTTTAGATAACTGTTTTACTAGTCTATCTTTTATTCCCCTCATTAAATAATCTCTATAATGTTGTACAAGTTTTCAAAATCTTCTTTTAAAAACCATTTTACATATTCCCCAGTCTCTCCGTATGCGAATTTAAAACATAGCGTACTTTCGTCTACTAATTTAAACTCTTCGATGCCTGGTCTATAGTCTGTACTCTTCCTTACTACTAAGTATGTAGTGCCTTTAACTAGTTCCATTATTTAATAGTATTAATTGTGTTAGGTTTATTCTTAGACTTGTTATGGTGCCTACTTTTAGTAGGAGTAACAACACTCTTTGAAACAGTAAGTAGTTCTATCTCAGCTAAAGCTTTATTCTTTTCTTCTAATCTATTGGCCACCTCAGTTACAATATCTAATTGAGACAGTGTAGATTTGTATAACGTCTTATAAGAGACTGGGAATTCTACTAGATTAAGTTTCCATAGTAGAAAATATATATAATTAATCATGTTATTCAGTTTTATTAAAATCTATTGTGAAGTTTACTTCAAACTTATTATCTGTATTTATTGCTTTGAATAAGGGATTGAGTAAGACATTACCCTTATCATTTACTATGATAATCTTCTTGTCTTTAAGGGTTCTGGAATATAAGGAGAGGTTTGACTTATGCATTCCACTCTCCTTCATAATCCATTTTCTACTATCTGTAGATAATAAGTGTTTAACTATTACACTATCTGGAGACCAATTGGCATCCAGTTCCATAAGGTATGCTAGTAGGTCACTCTCCCTTTCTGTTAATTGCCAGATGCCATTCAAGACCCTTATAAATTCTCTAAACTTGTTCGGGTGTCTTGTTTTCTTGTAGTACCTGTTCATCATTAACTTGTTTAACTTCTTCTACTGGTTCGGCATCATCTTTAACTTCTGCATGCTCGGTGAAGTAGAGAGTAATCATAGTTTTGCAATTCTCGCAGCCTATATCTAAACTGTGCTTTCCTGTTGCTGGAATAAGGTATTGAACTGCACCTGTAGTATCCTCAGCAATAGTTTTCTCATGTCCACAAGAACATCTAAATTTAAAGTCTGCATGTGGTAAAATATCAGCTTCATATATACCTCTGAATACTTCACGTCCTCTAGGGTCTACCTCTTCATTAGATTTAGGCTCTTCCCATATAGGCTTTCCACCATTGCCTTCGTTTACTCCTTGCTCAATAGTCTCTTCTTGTAATTCTTTTCCTTCTTCAATCATTACGCTTCAATTTCTAATACCCACTTAAGTGCGGTAATTTGGTTATTCAATCTACTTATAAACTCTAACATTGTACCTTGTAATTCTCCTTCTATTTCACTAGTAAGGTACATAGTGGTTTGCTCTAGTTCGGCAATCCGTTGCTCAATTTGTTCTTTTGTCTTCATTAGAATAACCAATTAAATAGTGTGCATTTACGTTTAGGTTTAGCTTCTGTATAAGTAATAAACAGTGTCCCATAACTTGTTTCTTTTTTAGGTTGTTGCTTAGGAGTTTCATTATAAAAACTTAATACCTCACTAGCATCCTTACGTCCATAAGCTTTCTCAGGCTTAGACTTTTTCTCCTTATATATTACGTAGATCATATCTTTATTTTATTAGGTTGAAATGTTTGGATCTTTCTCAAATCTTCCTTACTCAATCCTTGTGCCGCTTCTAGTATACTAGACTTCTTCTTTTCTACTTTTAGAGTCTCATCGTAATTCTCAGGTTTAACCCAAAGTTTAATGTCGTGGCCAAAAGCAATTACAAATGACCTATCTCCAAATTTTAATACTCCGTCTTTACCTAAAGCGTACCTTGCATCAATCACTATATCTCCTGGGACAATGTCTTCAAAATTAGAAGTAATAACTACTTCTTTTACAATCTCTGTAGGCTCTAAACTATCAATAGAATCAGTTACGATTATACTTCCTTTCTGTTTAGCACGAACAAGTTCAACTAGTACTTGATTTTTACCGAGCTTCAATTGCTCCAGGTTTAATACTTTTTCTAAATACATGTATGTCTTATTTACTTCGTTTACGTAGTTAAATACAAAAGGTTACATTATTATTTAAACCATTCATCTCTTTCATTAACTATATCTAATTCTTCTTTATCGTAGATGTCTTCAGGCCCTCTTAGGTATATATAGTAGTCCCCGTCTACCAGTGTACCTATCCATTCCTCCCTACTATACTTCTCTGCTTCAGGTGCTATATAATACTTATTACCTAATAAGTCATAGTACAATCCGTACCCATTAGCTAATGTACATTTACGTAATAGTCTAAGTGTTTGGTCAAAGCTAAGTATCTTAGGTATACCTGTTATATCTGAGAATCCCATTACCATTAAGTTTGTTTTATTCTCCATCGTCCATTCCTTCAAGTCCTGTGTATTCAGGGAAAACCATTCCAAGTGATCTACGAGTTTTAAGAAATGCAGCTAATCTTCTATCTTCTTCTAAATCTAATTCTTCCTCATTCATATATCTAACTGTTTAAGTACTCTTTTCAATTCTGATTAGTTAAGGGAGTAGGGATAGGCATTTCAGCTTTCTCGTCTTCGTGATTAAGCTTTTCTTTAATCTCCCTTGGGCCGCTTCTTTCTTTATCGTATAACTCCTCTTCTAAATCCCATTCGTAGTTTGCACACATGCTATTCGTCTTTTAATATTTCATCAGCTTCAGGCATTACTTTAAATCTAACTGCCTTTATAGTTTTCTTATCCTGCATTATTGCTTTAGCTATTCTATGCCAACCATCTACTATGCTGCCATACTCGTCAAGTATTACAGGGTATTTCAAATCTGCATTTTCTACTCTAAGATTATGATGTAAAAAAGAATAGAAAGACCAATTCTCAAATCTCCATGGGTACCTACCAATGTCTATTGACATTAAGTCTAAATCAAATACTGGCAGATCTTTGGAAGCTGCAATTAACGTAGAAGCATCCCATTTCTTTCCCCTATTAGTATACCCATTCTCCCCAGGTAACATCTCGATTATATAGTCTCTAACGCTCATCCCCTGATCCTTGTATTACATTACGTTCTTTTCTAGACTTCAACTTATTATAATTAGTAGTAGCAATATCATCAAGCTTAATTCCAAACTCGTGAGCACATACACCTATATAATATAATACATCCCCAAGTTCTTTCTTTAGCATTTCAGTTAATACTTCTTTACTATAGTCCCCTCTTAGATATTTCTTCATAGCCTCAGCTACTTCTCCAGCTTCCCCACATATTCCTAAAATAGTTCTTAGAAGTTTATCTTCTCCTGTCCAAGTCTCTAAGGCTCCTTCTTGATATTTATTAAATGTTAATTCCATTATATTATAGGGTTTTGCGTTTGCCAATTAATACTAATTCCTTTTATCCCAACAGTTCCACTAAATAAGTCTAATGTTCTTTTTAAAGAATCTATAGGGGATTCCACTTTCAATTCGCCATTGGTAACAAGTTCAGGTTCAAGTACTAACATCTCTATTTGAGTATTCATTACTTCCATAGGTTTGCCTTCCTTCATGATAATATAACCACTATTAGTTTTAATAGCCTCATCTTTATCTAGATGTATTCTTAATTTATTAAATGCTGCCTCCATACTTAATCAACTAAATCTTCAAATGTCCAATCCTTACTAATACACAATAACACTAAGTAACCAACTAAATCAAATACATCATTCTTCCTTAGTTCGTCAGAGTTCTTTATCCTAGATAACTTATCATCTAGTCTTTGCATAATACCTTCATTAGCTTCTAACTTACTAAATACCTTCATAGGATCTAAAGCAGAGTTACCATAACGTTTATTCTTTTCAATTATAGTATTATATATAGAACCTATAATTGCTTTAATCTTTTCTTGAGTCTCAGTCATATTATATCTTTATAAATCTTATTACCCTAATAAATCCAGGTTCCCTCTCAGCTAGTACAACTGCATCAGGAACTGATTTAGCATGGCATTTAAATCTAACAGAGGCTGTGCCATTACCTCTAACAACTTCAATATCTATTATATAATCTCTCATTGTAAACTTATTATATATACAGTAGTATACTATAAATCAACCAAAAGGTTACACTAAACACTGTATTTATTTTAACTAATTAATAAACCAGTATAATACTTTACTCTACTCCCCAATGTATGCATACACTATGCATATTATATACTAGATACTTCTCCTCTACCCACCCCCGTGTGTCGATCCCTAGCAGCATTTTAGCCCTGCACCATAACTGCAGTAGATAGGTTGCCTGATCCAACAGCTGTAACTGAAGTATATCGAGCCAATTTAATGGATGTTTAAATCTCGCTTCGCAATGCTAGTTATCTTACTTCTAGCATGCTTTAAAGTCTGTTATATGATATACATGTGAAAAAGGTTACACTAATCGGTTATTGATTTTCTAACCTATTTGTATTTATATCATACCCATGTATACGTATACTCATATAATAGGTTACATATTATAGTATATATTATCTATTAATAACCTAATGCCACCCCCCTGGTACGGTCCCCAGGGACCCTAGTACTGCAGCCTTGCACATGACAATAGAAATTTTTTTACTAAATTTTTTATAATTTTTTTTATATACTTGAGAACACCCCCTACCACAGTTAAGCCCCCCCGTTGCGAATTTGGGATGGAAAGGCCCCATAGCAATTAATATCAGCCTTTCATTTTCAGAATGTCAAACTTAAATCAAATAATATGGCAGCAATTGTAATACAATTTCCTTTAAAGTCAAATGGTAAGACTTTTATGTTCAAGTTTAACAAGTGGACAGGAACATATACCTGCAATAGCAAAACAGTAAGCAGGGAATATTTTATAAAAGCATTGGAAAAGTTCAAGTCGTAACAGGCTTGGCTTTTCCTTATAAGACGTTAAACTATAATTAAAAAAAAAAATCATGGATGATAGGTATCAATTACTCGGCAAAGAAGTGAAATACATAAGTTCTTATATTTCCCAATGGGAAGTATTTGACTTTAATTATTTTATGCAACTTTTAAATGAGATGAGGGAATTACAAATAAAAATGAAACTAAACTATGACCCACACGAAGGTGAGGCCTAGTATTAGAGTAGGTAGTGACTGATGTGTGTGTAGGGGATTGTATGTATATACTATAACTATTACACACTTTCACTACCTTTATCACATTACTCAATATCACTTAGAGTAATACACTTACATAGCTTAACAAAGCACAAGTGTAGCAATACGGAATCCGCCCCCGCTTTGCTATATACAATATTATAGGGCGTTTATTTAAAAAAAATCATGGCAAAACGTTATTTCCCATTCGCTGAATTGAGCGAAAAAGAAACAGGAGTTGAACTTCGTGCGGCTGGAACATTAGGTCGCCACAATTTTGTAATTGAAAACAAATCAGAAACTCATATAAAAGTTTCAGGCTGGACTACCTCTGGATCCAAAACTGGCGAAACTACCATCAAAAAAGGTGGCTCGCTTGGCTATGATTGTGGCTCAGTGTGGGCTATTAAGCCACAATCTGACATGACACCAATTGAGCGTTTGCGCTCAGAGTACAGACTTTCTAAGGAGATGGTTTTTATTGTTCCAAAATCTGAAATTAAAAATATTGAGCTTGATGAATTGACAAGTTCAATTAGCGAAGATAACCAGTATGCAAACAGAAGTCGATTTTGGGGCGACGGTGAAACGTGGGGATATAATGGGGTAAACTGTGCATTTATAATTTGCCACAGTTTCCACGGAGGAACTGACCAGCGCAAAAGGATTCACAGGGTTTTCATTGTGAAAGAAAACTATGAACAAGGAGTTGAAGAGTGTTTCAAGGCTCTTTCCGATTATACAGGAAGGAGTTAGCAAACATTAAGCATCCAGCAAATGCCCTATAGGGGGTGTACTTTGTACATCCTCTTTTAAACTAAAAAATTAGCGATTTATTTACAATCGTAAAATCCACGATATCGGGCCTTTGGTAGACTCGTGGCGTGACAAGTAACAGCAAAGCTACAAGCTGAAAGTTGCAATGCAGGAGGATTGAATGACCTGCACAGGACTTGTAGTACCACGAAGAGCTGTTACCGAGGCCTAACTCAATATTTAGTTAGGCTTCGTTTACTTTTTATAAAAAGAGTGTACTTATAACTCAAATAGTACAGCCTAAGCAAGCTTATTAACTGCTTAACATACCTAATCATTATCAACAATATTGTGCAAAACATTTAAAACTTATCAATCATGTTAGTAAAAGAAACACCATTATCAATTTATGACGGTTATTTAAGACCCGTCAAAGGACAAGAAGCAGCGCCACATGGCCTTGAAAAATTTTTGCATAAGCCTAAAGCAGGCAGCACTGGTACCAACAACTGGTTTGTTATCGACCTTGAAACCAGATCAGAATTCTTTAACAATAACGGCAAAGTAGTCAAAGTAATATTTGATGACAGTCCTTATGGTTTAAAGATAACACAAGACCTTGAGTCAGGTTCAGCCAGAATGGTTGATGACAAGGGTGCATCAGTTAAACCTTTCCAAGGTAGATTTGTAGAAATCATGTATGGTGCTCTTTATGACATCAGTTTCCCAGACCCAACTGGTAAGATTGTAAAAGCCTCAAGTAAAGGCAGTGAGATGCAATTCTTATTCGCCAATGAAAGTATAATAAATACCACAACAGCTACTCAAAAACGTATCGCCAGTCAACCAGATCGTTACAAAAGAGTAGAAATTGCGGAAAATCAAGATGATATTGACACAGCATTACAAACAGGCCTAAACGAACCAGCCTAACCTTAGGTACATGCATTACAAAATCATAACGTAATGCATGTACTTTTAATTAATCATTAACTAACTAATAATCAACACAATGACCGATAACGAAATACTAATAGGACAGATGCATAACAATACATTCTTTTACGTAGCCTTTACTATACTAGCATTAGTTATAGGTTACAAACTAATTAAAGGAATATATAAATCTCTACTCAAATCAAATGAGTATAAAGAGAAATGCGAAGAGTTAGAACGAGAGCTTTACAAATAACAACCCATTAAGCAGCACATAAGCGTTCATTCCGTAAATTTGTATTTAGACACTTCTCAAGAGAGGCTGTCCCATGATACATTGAAAATTCGGTCACTTCGTAATGTGTTGCTTTTTAAAAAGAATTATATGGTAAATTCAACAAATCAAATAAACAATAAAAACCATGAACTAGAAGGCGAGTTTTTATATATAACAGTAATGTTTCCATACCCAAGTGGTAGTGGTTTACATTGTGGCCATTATTACAATTACGCTGTTATAGATAGTTATTGTAGGTATAAAAGATATATAGGAAATGTAGTATTTCAACCTTTTGGGTATGATGCTTTTGGCTTACCTGCTGAAAATTATGCTAAAAAAGTAGGCCGTGATGCAAAAGAAATTACCTATGAAAACATAGAAAACTTTAGAGTTCAGATGAAATCAATGAATACGAATTATGAAGAACTTCTAATTACCTCTGATAAAGAATACCAAAAAAGAACGCAATGGTTATTTACTAAATTATTAGAAAAAGGCTTAGCTTACAAAAAAGATGGAGAAGTAGATTATTGTGAAAGCTGCGAAACTACACTAGCAAAAGAACAAGTAAAAGATAACAAATGCGACAGGTGCAACTCAGCTACAATTAAAAAAACTTTAGTTCAATGGTATTTTAAAACTACTGCATATAAAGAAAGACTAATTGCAAATTTAGACAAAATAGACTATCCACAGCGCACAATAAACGCACAAAAAGCTTGGCTAGAAAACCTACACGATTGGTGCATCAGTAGACAAAGAAAATGGGGCTGTCCTATTCCAATTAAAGGTGAAACTGATACTATGGATACTTTTGTAGATAGTAGTTTTTATTTCATTGTATACTGTCTAATTAAAGGTATAAAACCAAAACCTGTAGATTTATATGTTGGAGGAAATGAGCATGCATGCATGCATTTAATCTACGCAAGATTCATTACAATGTTTCTTCACGACATTGGATTTATAGACTTTGAAGAACCATTTAAAAAAGTTATTCATCAAGGAATGATTTTAAATAAAGGAGAGAAAATGTCGAAATCTAAAAACAATACTATAAACTTAGATAATTACGATAGTGATGAGATACGTTTTTACTTAATGTTTATAGGACACTACTTTGATGGAGGAAGCTGGAACGATAAAAATATAAAAGGTATCCAAAGATTCATAAACAAAATGAAAGAATGGATAAGTAGAACTGGTAACGACACTCTTGATATAGACAATTTCAAAAAACAAATATTTGACTACACCGAGAATTTCAAATTCAATAAAGTTGTAAGTTCATTTATGATTCTATTAAATGAGAATAAGAATAAAAATTTGACATTAGAATGCAAACAAAAATTAATCGAACTGTTAAGCATTTATATGCCAAATATTGACTCTAAACTTTAAATAAAAAACTACAGGATAGGGATGAAAGCCTGAGTAATAGTATACACCTATCAAATTCCAGTAATAATTAGATTATAGCAATTTAATTAGCTACGTTAATAACGTTACAACCATTATAAAGAACTAGTAGCTCAGTTGATAACAAGTTTACAAATAAACATAGAGCATATCACTTTAATGATAAGATCTTAGGTTCGAATCCTAACTAATTCACCATTAATCAAATCATATAGCTATGACAACTAAACAAGGTATAGCCATTTATACAGATTTAGATGGTTATTACGACAACATATTAGCATCACATGAGAGTACGATGTTAATATTACGTACCTATTTAAACTTAACACCAGAAGAAAATAACTATATAATATTCATAGTTATACAACCTGGTAAAGTCTATATTGAAGACTTTAAATTAAGTACATGCTTAAAAATATATAATAATCTAATTATCAACTCTTACCAAAATGTAATTAATATTTAACATAAACCATTTAAATCAAATAACATGGTAAAAATAAAACAAGAGGATGTAATTTTTAATGACATTACAGGTAACTATGACATTATAATGGCTGCCTATAAAAAAAGTAAACTAATCTGCAGAACTGTAGTTAGTGCTGAACCAATACCAAACACTCACACTTACTTCATAGTATTAAATGAAAAACGTATTGTAATACAAGATTCTAACATTGAAATATGTTTAGATGTATTTAATACATTATAATATTCATGCCTACCTGATCAACAGGCAAGTTGGAGAGTGGTAGACTATAATTACCTGAGACTTTGTATTACATTACTTCCCTATTAGAGTTTGAAGACTTCTAAAAGCTGATAGTACCTTGGCGTGTATCTAGGTTCGACTCCTAGCTTAGTCCCTATTTATTATTAACATTTAAATCAAATACAAATGGAGAATTCGATCAATTTTAATTAATCTTTTAAATTAAATACAAATGAGTAAACAAGGCAAACAAATTATAGGCAAAAGAGTTAAATTTAAAGTAACTGCTGGTATTCCAGTATAACCACTTAAAATCAAGTAAAATGGGAACACTGTCAAGTATTGAAGTCATTGTATTAATCTTTGTATTTTTAGCAATGATATTAAGTCTTATAGTTCAAACTATGAGAATAAACAATGAAAAGATTGAAAACGTCAAGCTAACTGCCATCAACAACTCTTTAAAATCAAAGAAAGAGGTAAATACAGTTTCCAATAAAAATTGGGAAGATGCTTATAACGAACAGGCTAAAGCTTCTATTGAAACCATTAAGCAATTACATAAAGAGCTTGATGGGTTCAAGAATAAAAAGAAAAAGTAATAGTATTGCCGTAGATTAATCCTTAATAGGATATGCTGTCAGCCTTAAATAATAAAAGGTTAGGGATAATTCCCCTTCTACGGCTCAATTTCTTTTATTATAAACCTTTAAATTAAAACCTATGGATTTCTATCAAATGAGATTTTATGCTTTTGCGTATTTAGAGTACATTATACCGACTCTATTCGTATTATGGGTATTATATACCATAATACTAACAAAGTGGCTTAAACAGCCTAAAAAGGGCCTTTATGACGATGTTATAGGGGCTACACTGTATGCCCTGCATCAAACAGACATGCTTAATAGCAGATGGTCAACTTTTATCACATTCAACTGGTTAATAACTAATACTAAAAAGTATAAACCTATACTAGATGAGGATATGAAACTTATTATCCATAACGCTATACAAAAACGAAAAGAACTTAATTACTACTTTGACAGGGCAGTAATGACAAAAGGGGAACTTACCCTTGAAACTTTACATACAATACTGGAATCATTCAGTAAAATAGTAGGTAGAGACTTTAAAGAAGAATATAAAATTGCACGAGAATCCAATGCCTTGTTTATAGGCAAATACTAATCAATAAATATAATATCAGATGATTTACCAAAGAAACAGTGCAAAATTAGGGGTCTTAACCCTCATTCCAGTTATTAAAGGAATGAAAATCAAGAAAGGCAATGTACTTATGTACCGCAAAGATGAGGAAGGCAACCTTGTCACCGAAGCTTACGAATTGAATAAAT
>Ga0210043_1000759_pt1 | contig 32575 bp, 46 predicted proteins | sample CryGeymet201501t_FD_183990 | JGI IMG/M metagenome (GOLD analysis project Ga0210043, IMG submission 183990) | Groundwater microbial communities from Crystal Geyser aquifers in Utah, USA - Crystal Geyser metaG 2015-01t (SPAdes) (version 2) | ecosystem: Environmental > Aquatic > Deep subsurface >... | reverse complement strand
TGCGCAGTACAAAGGCATGCTGGATAAGGTAAAAGATTTTGTGCGCATTGCCGGGCACCGTTGGGTAAAAGATGACGGCGGACTGGACGACAACCTTAGCGAGGCAGCCGAGGTTAAAATAACCATTGTGGAGTTGCAGGAAAGTAACCGCAACAAACGCACGGCATACACGCTTGCAACATTTTTTGCGACAATTTGGCTGTTAATTCACTACATAATGAGCTAATAAAAATAACCGGCACACAACAAGCCACCCCTCCCCTACCCTAGCGGCCAGAGCGCCATATAAGCCATATATATAATATAAATATAGGCTTTTGGCACACCTCGTGCGGGGTAGGGGAGGGGTTTTGTTTTTCCTCTTTACAAAAGGGTTTTGTGATACTATCATGCAGCCAACTTAACCAATTACTCGGAGAAAGTAATGCAACAACAAACAGCCACAGAGGCCCAACAGTTTGGGCCAAAGCAAGCAACGCAGGCGCAAGCCCGGTACCTTTTAGATTTGGTCTGGCACAGCCACATTGTAATTATTCCTGTGTATGAGCTTTTTTCACAGCGTGCGCCAAAAAGTTTTTTCATACATGAGGTTGATTGGTTGAGGGGCCGGCTAACGAAGGGGTTAGCAAGTGCGGTAATTGCCGAAATTGACAAGCTGAACCCGGACAACGACAAGTTGCTTAAAATGCTTACCCCATATTTATAGTTATTTTTAAACTCGGAGAAAAAGCCATGAGCAATTTATTTGCAAAGGCAACGAAAGAAAAAGCCAAACTGCGGCTGGCCATATTTGGCCCAAGCGGTGCTGGTAAAACGTTTACCAGTCTGAGTATTGCTAAAGGGCTTGGTGGCAAGGTGGCGTTAATTGACACAGAGCGCCACAGCGCCAGTAAGTATGCCGACCGGTTTACTTTTGACGTGGCCGACCTTGATAAGCCAACGGTAGACAATTACCGGGCCTTTATTGAGCAGGCCAAGGATTATGATGTGCTCATAATTGACAGCCTTACGCATGGATGGAAAGACTTGTTGGCGGAGGTTGACAAGATTGCCAACGCCAAGTTTAGGGGCAATACGTGGAGCGCTTGGAGCGAGGGCACGCCAAAACAAAATGCCATGGTTGATGCAATACTTAGCTTTCCCGGACACGTTATTGCTACCATGCGCAGCAAAACGGAGTGGTCTATTGAGCAAACTGACCGCGGAAAAACAAAGCCAGTGCGGGTTGGCTTGGCCCCGGAGCAGGGTAAGGGGATTGAGTACGAGTTTGATATGTTGCTGGAAATGTCTGTTGACAACATTGGCCACGTCATAAAAGACCGCACAGGCAAGTTTCACGACGAAATTATTGACAAGCCCGGCGAGGAGCTTGGCAAGGAGCTTAAAACGTGGCTTAACACTGGCAAAAAACCTGTTGAGCGGGAGCCGTTGGACATACCGCCAGCGCCACCAATTGAGCAGCCTGCCCCACCAGTTGCCGCACAGGCACAACCAAAAAGCTTACCACCAAAAAAAGCGGTGGCGGAAAGTTCCGCAAAACTTCCGGCAAAAATTGGCACCAGCGCCAGCTATATGAAGGCCATAAATGATGCCATGCAAAAAAGCAACCTTGCGCTGGTTGACGTTATGCCAGCCATAAAAAAGGCCGGGTTTGCTACGTTGCAGGAGGTTACTGTTGACCGTTATGGTGGGCTGCTTAAGTGGATACAGGACAACCCAAAGCAAGAGGTAGCACAAAAGGCACAACCAACGCCAGTTGCACCAGCCCCGGCAGATGAACCATTGCCAGAGCCACAGGGCGACGATGTGGAGCAGTTGGCAGCAGACGCATTGGGTGCAATACAATGATTACTTGCGCGCTTGTGGCCATGCAGGACAGGGGCGGCAATATAAGTATGCCAGTACCACCAGAGGGCATTGTTGTTACGGTTACCAAAAACGGCAAGCAGGTTAAGGGGGTTCCAACATGGCAGGCGTAACTTGGGAGCAGATGCGCGAAATGCGCAAAAAGCACACGATGCGTGGCGTTACTGATTGGAAAGCAATGTCTAATGAGATTGAGCAGCTTAAGGGCCCAACTGGCCACATGGTGCCGGTACCGGGAAAGCCGGAGAAAACAAAGCCTGCCGGGAATCCCGGTAAAAATGCCGAGGCGGTTAGTATGCCGGACAATGTGCGCAAAATGGATTTGCCAGAAGTGCAACGGCGGCTTGCCACACTTGAGGGCACGCTGCCAAAACTTGAGGCAACGCCGGGGTGGAAAGAAAAAAACGCAGCGCAGCACGTTGAGCTTTTGGCCGGGTATTGGTTTTTGATGGAGCGGTTTTACCAAATTACAGGCGCAAGTTGGCAGGGGTTACCATGACAGAAAAAATTGAAAAGCTACAAAAAATCAAGGAGCTTGCAAAGCGAGGGGTGGCAGGCGAACGGCAAGCAGCAAGGCGGTTATTGGCTGCGCTACAAAACAAGTATGGCATTACGGACAGTGAGCTTGATGCGCAGCAGGTTGAGTGGTACGGATTTACTTACAAGACCAAATACGAAAAGCAGCTGCTTAACCAAGTATTATTTCAAGCCATAAACAAACACAGTCTCACGATTAAGAGGCATAAAACCACATTGTACGTTGAAACCACCCGGCCAATTGCAGATGTTATTAAGGTGCATTACGCTATTTACCGCAGGGAAATGGACGAGCATTTTGACCTTATGCTTGATGCGTTTATACAGCGCAACGACATTTTCCCGGAAGCGCCAAGGGATGTTGATGACGACGAAAACGAGCCACGCGATTTTGACCGGCTACGTAAAATACTTGGGTTGGCTGGCAAGCTTGACCGGGTACACATAAATAAAATGATTACGGATTAACTTATTTTTAAAGGAGGCCTATATGGCCACAGAAAAAAAACAAATTGAGGATGGAGTTAAAAGGGTTGCCGAGGCGGCACGTGCATTACCAGCGCTGTTGCCACAGCTTGAAGCCATGGCAAAGCAGGCAGAAGCAGGATTAATGGAAATGCTACACAAGGAGGTGCCAGAAAATCCAACCAAGGCAAACCAGCACCGGCAAAAAGTTTCCAAACTGCGTTACGCTGCCAAGATGTATGGGGCAACGCTGCAATTGGTTTTGGTGCTGCGCCAAATGGACGCGGAACAAAAAAGGTTTAACAATAAATAAATGGGAGTGTTGTTATGGCGAAGGCAATAAAGTGTGACCGTTGTAAAAAATATGTGGATAGCGGGTTGCTTGTTTTGGTTGGCGCGCGCAAAAACGTTTTAGGGATGTACTTTTTTGAGAATGAAAAGGCAGAGCAACAAGGCGTACACGAGCTTTGTATGGAATGTGTGGGAAAAGTTGCAAACATGGTGGCAACAAATGGCTGAGCACAAAAACTGCCCACACTGTGGGCAAAGCTTGCGCCGGGATTTTTACCGGCCAGCGCAAATTTTTATTGAGATATTGTTGCGGATGCGCACGTGGGCTCACGAAAACGGCACAGGGTATATTGCCGACATGGGAGAGGTGCGCGACAATAGCGGCAAGGTGTACACGCAGTTAAGCAAAATGCGGTACTTGGGGCTTATTGCTAAGTACAGGGAAAACGGCAAGCAGGTTGCGCGCCATTGGGTTGTTACAAAGCGCGGCAGCGACTGGTTAAAAGGCAAGGTTGCAATACCGGCCAAGGTGCGGGTGTTCGACAATAAAATTGAGTGGCGCAGCCCGGAAAGTGTTACCGTTGGGCAGGTGCATGGCAGCCAGCCATACATTGAAACACTTAACGACATTGAGTTTGATTATGCCCCGGTTGGCCAGTACGAGCCGGTACCAACGGTTGTTTTTGAGGAAAGCGGCCAAGCCAAGATGCCGCTGGGGGGGCAAAATGGATTTTGAGCAGTTTGTTAAGGAGGTTGAAATTACCGCCACGCAAAAAGAGCAGCCAAGTTGCAGTTGTTGTGGGGTTACGTGCAGCGCAGCGCTTGGCATTATTATTGCACTATTGATTATTTTTTTTATTTTTTAGGGGTATCACATGGACACATTTACACAGTACACAAAATTGCTTGCAAAGATTGCCGACAAAAAAGCAGAGCTATCCGATCTTAATGGACAACTGGACACAGTTAAGGCCACCATTGTTGACACAATTAAGGCCAGTGGCGCAAACAACATACCAACTAAATATGGCAAGTTTGGTTTGCGGACACCAAAAAGTTACGAGTACAGCCCGGCGCTGGTTAAGCAGGTTGAAAAACTGCAAGGGCAGGCACAACAAATACTTGCCGAGGCGCAGCAAAAAGTTGCCCCAATTGCCTACCAAATAAAAACCATGCAGGAGGTGGAACGCAAAGAGGGGATTGCCAAGGAGGTTGAGGGCGACCCAACACTTACGTTTACCAAAGCAAAGTAAAAGGTATTTGCCACAATGCACAAATGTGCTATATTGCAACCAATTAAATAAAACGGAGAAAGCTATGCAAACACTTGAGTTGGCCGTTGAGGGCCTGCAAACAAAAATAAAAAAGCCAGTGGTGGTTTTTGACCTTGAGACTACGCACGCGGACGCTACGCTTTGCGAGATTATACAGTTTGCCGGCGTGCGCATACCGCCAACCGGCCCTGCAACCTCGCTGGTGTTTTTGGCAAAACCAAACGTGCCATGCACGCCAGAAGCAGAGGTGGTACACGGCATAACCAACGAGAGACTCGTAAATGAGCCCGGCTTTGAGCACTATATGCCGCAGATTGTTGAACTGTTTACCGGCGCAGACGTTGCCGGGTACAACGCCATTGGTTTTGACTTGCAAATTTTGGAGCGTTACCTTGTAAAAATGGGGCATTCAACGTTGCTGGATGACGCGCACGTTTTGGATGCGTTTACGCTGTTTGCAAAGCAATACCCACGCACGCTTACCAAGGCTTTTGAGCTTTACGCTGGCGATGAAATGCAAGACGCGCACGACGCAATGGCAGACGTTGCGGCCACAATAATGGTGCTTAATGCACAGATTGACCGCGAGGGTAAGCCGTTTACTGCAGTTAGCGAGGCCACCCACATGGCACCAGACAGGCGGGTTGGTTTTACAGACCATATTATTATTGACGATACAGGCACCCCGGTAATTAACTTTGGGAAACACAAAGGCACACCAATTGGTTTTGTGCCATATGATTTTAAGCAGTGGATGCTGCGCAACAGCTTCCCGCCAAAAATTAAGGAATACATAAGGGGCAAAGCATGAAAACAAACAAAAAGCGCAGGCTTGTGGCAGTACTTGACCAAGACAAAGTTTTGATGCTTGAGGCAGAACTGGCACGCGAAAGCGTACGGCGTGGCCGCAAGGTTACCAGAACGGAGTGGATTAGCGGGATGCTTGAGGATTACCTTGCAAAACAAAAGGCCAAACATGACAGACGTACGGCGGCAAAATAAGGCACTGGAAAACAACGTGTTAAAAGCCTGCATGCAAGTGTTGCATTATAGTGGGCTGTTTCACATTAAGCGCAACAACAGCGGCAAGGTGATGGCCAGCTACAAAGGCAAAAGCCGCATTATTACGCTTGGTGAGGCTGGTTGGCCAGACATAATTGGATTTGGCAAATACAGCGGCAAGTTTTTGGGCGTTGAGTGTAAATATGACCCGGCGCGAAAAAAGAAACCAACGCAGTTGCAAAAGGATTTTTTGGAGCTTGGTGCGGCAAGTGGGTGTTACGCAGTGTTGGCCTATGGCACCGAAGATTTAAGCACCATATTGGAGCTTGAGGGTGCAGAAAAGTGGCGGCAGTTAGCCGCAAAAAACGACTAGTTTATTTTTGTGGAGGCATGCAAAATGTCAAAATGTTTAAAGGATGGGGTTAAGCTGCTTATTGAAGCTAAAGAGACTGGCGAAACCACTGAGGTTAGCCTTAAGTTTTCAGGTGAATTACCTTGCAAAACTTGCGTATTTACCACATTGCAGCTAGTTGCAGAGAAGGTGCTTAAACAAATTGCCAAAGATGATGGGCAGGATGTTGCCACCAAGTTTATTATTCCAACAATGATGACGTTTGCCGAGATTGTTGGGGCCGGTGTTGCCACGGTTGGTTTCGACATTGGTGACGATAAAAAGGACGACACCGAGGCAACGCTTAAGGACATGCTTAAGTTTACGGTGGAGTAAAAGCAATGAGTAGCAGCAGCGCAAAAAAAGTGCGGCAGGAAACCCGCAGGCACCTACGCGAACAGCACGCGCTGGTTATTGAAAATGTGGGAAAAGCAATTTTGCACCAGCTTAATGCGCAGGCAAAACAAGCAGCTTTCCCGGCAAAGACCAAGGCAAGTAAGCTGGTTTTACCATGGAGGCTGCGGCTAAAAATTAGCCTTGGCTTGCTCAAGCAGGAGGCAATACCAATAAGTAGTTACAAGGTAAAAATCATTGACCAGCAGGTTGATGTGGTACCACTTAAAACCGTGCAGCGCATTGTTGCTGATGCGGTAAAAAAATACGGCAATAATTAACAGGAGGCACACATGCCAGACATGGTAACCATTAAGGCAAAGCACGTTTTTGACACTGACGAAAAGGCGGCCATTGCAATGAGGTTGGCTGATACGCAGGCTGAGCTTGATGAGGCAAAAGATGAGCGCAAGGCAATTGGCAGCCAGTACAAAGCCAAGATTGATGGGGCGGCTGCAAACGTGCGGGTTTTAAGCAACCAGCTGCGCCGGTTTTATGACCATTTTGGTTATGGTTAGTGCTTAAAAAATTGCGCATTGATGGTGTTTATGCAGGGGTAAAAAGGAGGGTAATTATGGCAGGCACAAACAAAGTTACAAAGGTTGAAAAGCAAAACCGCGTTGAGCTTTGCATGGCAATGCTTTTGGAAGGTTACCGGCCCGGCGAGATATTTCATTTTATTTCACAAAAACCAACAGAAAAAGTTGCCACTAGCATTAAGCGCCGGTACCAAACAACGCTGCCTTGGAATATTACGCACCGACAACTTGGCAATTACTTGAAAGTTGCCACGGCTGAGATTGAAAAAAGCGTTGAGAAAAACATTGAGAGGGTGTTTACCACCAGCGCTGCCCGGCTTGACCACCTTTACAAGCGGGCCATTGAGCGTGGCGAAAGCAAACTTGGCTTGGCGGTAATGCGGGAGTTTAACAGCATTTATGGGCTGCACAAAAAGCAGCACGTTTTTAGCGGAGAGGTTACTACCAAAAGCCAAAAACTGGATTTAACGGATTTATCCAATGACGAACTTGCAACACTTGAGGCCATATTTGTTAAGGCCGTCCGAAACGTTACAGGCGATACAACAAGAGAGGCAGAGGCGTGAGTATATTGCAGCGCAAGCAAGCCTGTTTGATTATGTACGCGCCAGCTGGCCGGTAATTGAGCCTGCCACACCCTATTACAGCAATTGGCACATTGGGCTTATTTGCGAATACTTGGAGGCGTGTTACTTACGCCAAATTAAGCGGCTCATAATAAATATCCCGCCGCGCAACATGAAAAGCATATTGACCACAGTAAACTTTCCAACGTGGTGCTGGACAAAAACCCCGGCGCTGCGTTTTTTAACGGCCAGTTACAGCCAGCCGTTGAGCACTAAGCACAGCAAAGACAGGCGCGACATTATAGTAAGCAACTGGTACCAACAGGGATGGGGCAACGTGTTTACGTTGGCTGATGACCAAAACCTTAAAATGGAATACGAAAACGACCACAAAGGGGTGATGATTGCAACCAGTGTTGGCGGCAGCAGCACCGGTAAGGGTGGCGACATTCTCATTGTTGACGACCCGCACAACCCACGTGGCGCAGATAGTGACACGGTTAGGCAAACAGCATTGGATTGGTACGACCAAACATGGAGCACCCGGCTTAACGATAAAAAACGTGGAGTAATGATTGTGGTTATGCAGCGGCTACATGAGAACGACCTTACCGGGCACCTGTTGGAAAATAGCGGCGAGTACACCCACCTTAAGGTGCCAGCAGTTGCACCAGAAAAAGTAGTATACAGCTTTCCCATTAGCGGCAAAAAAGAGGAGCGCGCCGAGGGGCAGCTTATGTGGCCAGACAGGGAGGGGCCGGAGGAAATTGCGGGCGCACGCAAAAGGCTTGGCAGCTATGGCTTTGAGGGGCAATACCAACAGGAGCCCAACCCGCCAGAGGGCGGCCTTGTTAAGCGTGAATGGTGGCGAAGGTACAGGCGCATGCCGCAGCGCTTTGACTACCTTTTGCAGAGCTGGGATTTGACCTTTAAAGATTTGGAAAGCAGCGACTTTGTGTGTGGGCAAGTGTGGGGCGTTTATGAGGCTGATGCTTATTTGTTGGATTTGATTAACGAAAAGCTGGACTTTGTTGCAACCATTAACGCAATTGCCGACATGAGCAACAAGTGGCCCAACAGTGGGGCAAAATATGTTGAGGACAAGGCCAACGGCCCGGCGGTAATAAGCTCATTGCGCAACCGGGTGCCGGGGCTTATTGCGGTTAACCCGGAGGGCGGTAAAATTGTACGGGCAACGGCGGTAAGCCCATTTATTGAAGCGGGCAACGTATACTTGCCGGAGGATGCTGATTGGGTGCAGGACTACCTTACGCAGTGGATTAAGTTTCCGCACGGCAAGCACGACGACATGGTGGACGCAACTACACAGGCTTTAAACCAGATATTTTTAACCAGCGCTGGCGAGGTATTAGTGGGGTAGTTTTCCACAGCTTGTGCAAAGCATGTGGGTAACTGGAAAGCATAAACTTATTGTTGTTGTCAAGTTGACCATAAACATGAGAAAATACCACCGACGTAAGCGCTTACACAAGGGGGCAATTTATGGGTATTTTTGATTTTCTAACCAAAGCGGGCCGCGGAAAGCCACCCAATGACCGTATATGGTCAAGCCTTATGGGTAAGGGCAGCGCAAAAATGAAGGACAAAAACCCCACGGAGCTTATACAAAGTTACCGTGGCGTTGTGTATGGGTGCGTAAGCAGTATAAGCGAGCTTGTTGCCACAATGCAGCTCAAGCTGTACCAAGTCAAAAAAAACGGAAAGCGTGACGAGGTAGAGAGCCACCCAATACTTGACGTGCTTGGTAAGGTTAATAATTATATGACCCTTAACAACGCGCTTGAGCTTTTGCAGCAGCACATGGATTTGGCCGGTGAGCATTTTTGGTACGTTATCAAAAACCAACTTGGCGAGCCAATGGAAGTGTGGCCACTGCGGCCAGACCGAGTTACCATTTACCCAAGCAGCACGGAGTTTATTAGTGGGTACGGCTATACCCCGGAAGGCGAAAGCACGCCAATCCCGCTTGAGCGTGATGAGGTGGTGCATTTTAAATACTTTGACCCCGACAACATGTACCGCGGCATAAGCCCACTGCGCGCGGCCATACGCGAGTACCAGATACATGAAAGTGCGCAAAATATGAACTTTGCTATGTTTGAAAACATGGCCATGCCGGGTGCGGTAATGAGCACTGACCAGACAATTGACAAGGCAAACTTTGAGAGAATGCAAAAGCAGTTTGAGCAAAAGTACAAAGGCAAGGACGATGCCTTTAAAACCATGTGGCTAAGCCATGGGTTTAAGTACAACCCGGTTAGTATTAACCCTAAAGATTTGCTGCTTGTCGACCAAATGAAAATGACCGCGGAGGATATACGTATGGCGTTTAAGGTGCCAAAAACGGCACTGCTTAGCGTTGATGATGTTAAGTTTAGCAACGCGGATGTTACCCACCGCATATACCTGCTGTACACAATTGTGCCCAAAATGCGGCGCATTGTTGACACGCTTAATGAGTTTTTTGTGCCAATGTTTGGGCAGGCCGGGCTTGAGCTTGGTTTTGATAACCCGGTGCCAGAAGATGTAAAAATGCAGGCCGAGGTGGCACAGCAGATTGTGGATATTGTTAAAACGCGCAACGAGCTACGTGACGAAATGGGGCTGCCGCCAATTGCCGGTGGCGAAACGCTTTACATGCCATTTAACATGGTGCCAATTGGCAGTGGCGTAAACGAGCAGCAGGTGCGCAGTCTTGAGCAGCAAAACAGCCTACTGCAAAAGCAGGTTGAGGCGCTTACCAAGGAAAGGAATAAAATTAAAATGTTGGAGGCCCATGCCACTAAAAATTGACCGCGATATTGCATACAAGCAATTTTTGGTTGCCCAAGACCCATACGAGCGCAAGTTTGCCGATGCGCTTGTGCCTTTGTTTACTGCGCAGGAGGCGCGGGTAATTGCCGCAATGGGAGGCAGCAAGGCTTTTACTATTGCCAAGACGGTTGACAATTGGCTGCCAAATGCCGGGCAGGAGGCTGCGGTATTTTTCCAAGCAACATGGGGTATTTACGAGGACATATTGGTTAACGAGGGGCAAGCAAGCCTTGATTTTTTGGGCCTTGACCAAGTGTTTTTGGTGCAAAATGTTGACCTTGGGCCTTTTGTTGACAAGGTAAAGCTTAGCCATTGGCACGTACAAAACAACACGCGCAACCGATTACGCGACACGTTGCAGGCAGGGCTTGAGGCAGGGGAAGGCATTAGCGAGTTGCAGGAGCGTGTGGAAATTACTTACGACCAAGCACGCGGGTTTAGGGCTGAAACGATTGCACGCACGGAAACAGTTAAGGCTTTCAATTTTAGCCGCATTGCCGGGTATGCTCAAAGCCAAGTTGTAAGCCGCAAGGAGTGGCTTAGCACCCGCGACAACCGCACACGCGGCAATGACGTTAACGACGAGTTTGACCACTTAAGCCCGGATGGGCAGGTAAGCAACCTGCATGGTTTTTTTGATATTAGCGGGGAGCAGTTGGCATACCCCGGCGATCCTAGCGCCAGCCCCGGAAACATAATTAACTGCCGCTGCACGGTGCTACCGGTAATTGATGATTAAACTGCTTTCCCAATTTACCCGTACTTGATATTATTTAATCGTCCCAATTTAGTGGAGAACCCACATGCTTAAGCAAATTTTTAACCTCATTGTAAAAGAGCGCACCGAAAAGGGTGGGCGTATTGTTATTAACACTGGCGCTGTTGACCGCATGGACGACAGGGTAAGGCCAAACGGCGCAAAGATTGCCAACTACCTAAAAAATCCGGTAGTGCAGTGGGGCCATAATTATCACGACCCTTGGGCCACTATTGGCAGCACTACCAAGCTCGAAATAACGGACGAGGGCATTGTGGCTGAGTTTGAGTTGCGCGAGCCCGCCAACGACAGCGACCCGCAAAACATTATTTTGGCACTATGGAAGCAAGGTTTGGTGCGCGCAGCCAGCGTTGGGTTTAACCCATTGGCCAGCGAGCCCAACGAAGATGGTGGCCGCGACTTTGTTAGCTGGGAGCTTTTGGAGTGGTCATTGGTGCCAATACCAGCAAACCAAGAGGCACTTGCCTTGGCATACAAGGCAATTGGAGGTGGTAACGAAAGTGGCAAAACCGTTGCAAAGCAGGCAAAAGATGTAAACAAAACCATAAGCGTTACGCCAGCGGAGCTTGCCGAGTACCGTAAGGCCAAAGCGCTTACCAGCCAACACCAGCCGGTTATAAAGGAGTACCGCAAACGCATGGTGCAGTTACGCAACATGTTTGGCGTGCCCATTACCACTGACGAGCTTAAGCAGATTGATATGGTGTTTGGCAAAGCAATTAAGGTATTACGAGTTGTTAAGACTGGCAAACCGGTCAACGGTAAAAGCGATGCGGCAACCCCGCAACGCAAGCACGCGGCAACCCCGACCGTGCAAAAAGGGCTTACCGAAAAGCAGGTTGCACAGCTTACAACGGAAGTGATAAACGAATTAAATCAACAATTAGGAGGCTAACCATGGATTTAGAAGCCATGAAAAAGCGTCTTGCTTTTTTGCTGTCAAAGGCAGAAAACGGCGAAACACTTACGCCGGAGCAAGAGGCTGAACAAGAACAGTTGGAAACCGACATTGAGGAGGCCGAAGCGGCTGACGAGAATGCCGGCGACGAAAACGCTGACGAGAACGCCGGAGAGGGTGCTGCCGCAGATGCAGCCGCAAAGGCTGTTTACGTGCCGGCCTCACAAATTAGCGCCATCGTTAAAAGCGTTGTGCGTGAAGTTGTGAGCGATATGCGTATCAAACCTGCCCGCAAGGCACTGCCAATTTTTGGCAAAAACGTGCAGACCATGCACAAAGTGAGTAAAAAGCAGTATGACTTGGCCGATTACGTCAATGCTATTTACCGCAAGGATGTTGGGTTGCTTAACGAGATTATGCAAAAAGCAACCATGAACGTAACCACCAACGCAGAGGGTGGTTACACTGTGCCAACCGAGCTTTTGGGTGAAGTGCTTAAAATCGTTGACGATTATGGCATTACCCGCCAGCTTGTTACGCGCAGAAACATGACCAGCAACAAAATGGACATGCCCACCAAATCTGGTGGCGTTAGCTGGTACAAGGTGTCCGAAAACAGCGCTGGCACGGAAAGCAGCGTTGGCTTTGGTACCAAGCAGCTTGATGCTACTGACTACCTTATGGCAATTGCCCGCAGCTCGCAGCAGTTGCTTAAGGATAGCGCGGTAAACATTCAAGCTTACCTTACGGAGGAGTTTGGTTATGGCTTAAGCCAGTTTATTGACGCTGAGGTTTTGGCGGGTGACGGCACCAACTTTACTGGGGTGCTAAACGAAAGCGGCGTAAACGTCATTACCATGGACAGCGGCGACACTGCGATTACTGACTTTAACACTGACTATGCCAGCGAAATGATTGACGCGCTGACCAGTGGCGAACGACGTAACGGTGCATTTTTCTTTAACAAAGCTATTGGTGGAGTGCTGCGCACCCTTAAGGATGCAAACGGCAACCCCATTTACCAGATGCCAACGGCAAGCGACCCCGCAACGCTGTTTGGTTATCCGATTTACTTTGTTGAGGATGATGTGCTTCCTGCCGCACCAGCAGTAAACACCAAGTACGGTATCTTTGGCAGCCTTAAAAACGTTACCATGGGTATTCGTGAGGACGAAACCGACCTGCAAATTAGTGACGTTGCTGTTGTTGGCGGTGAAAGCACTTGGGAGCGCAACCAAGTTGCGTACAAGATGCTTATGCGTGCCGACATTAAAGTTGCCTTTCCCGGCGCATTTAGTGTTATTCGCACCAGCGCAAGCTAGGCCAGCGTTGTTGGCTGGGGCTGCTTATGTGGCCCCGGCCAGCTTGCTTAAATAATTACAGGGAGGCAAACAATGCCGATTTATGAGGCACAATATGGTTTTAGGGTAAAGGGAGCCTTTTACCGAGCTGGCACCAAGCTGGACGCACCCGCGGAGGTGCTTGCCGATGCTGGGGTGCTTGATTTGGTAAAGGAAATACCCGCCGCCATTGAACCACCAAAGGAATTTTTGGCAGACAAGCCAAAGCCAGCGGACGAGCCAGTTAAAATTGAGGCCACACCGGAAGTTGATGCGGACGCACCCGCGGAGGGTGAGGCTGAAACCAAAGAGGCTGAACCTGAAAAAAATCGCGCCATGCAAACTGGCGACGTTAAGACCAAGACACGTACCAAAGGAGGCAAATAATGTCCTACGAACCTTATACCCCGCACCAGCAGCAACGCATTAAGGGGCTTGGGGAAGACCAGAAGCGTGCGCACTTTGCCCACTACCAAGCCAGCCCAACGGCTGACGCGGCAGATGCGTTGCACGCGGCTGTCACTGACGACAGCACGTTGCAAGTTATTTTGGATGCAATTACTGACCCAAACGACCTTGTGGCAAACGATGATATTACCGGTGGCACGCAGGTTGTAACAGCAACCGCAGGAGGCACTGCCGGTGATATTAAGGCAATCCAAGTACACGTTTACGGTACCAATGCGGCAGATGCAAACATTGACGAAGAATTGCCGGCGTTTACTGTTAACACAGCAGGCACGGTTACTGGCGCACTTGCCTTTAAAACCATTACCAAAATTATCATCCCTGCCCATGACGGCACCGGCGCAACAACCAGTGTTGGCGTTGCTGGGGATGTTGATGCGATTTTGCCAGCTGAAACAGACCAAGGGGTTACCCTTACAATTACTGAGCTTGACGCGCAACCAGATGTACCGCGCTGCATTAGCGCAACCGCTGGTGGCACGGCTGGCGACGTTAAGGCAATCCAAGTTGGCCTTACCGGCACAGACGTTGCAGGTAGCACCATTACGGAAGATTTGCCAGCGTTTACAGTAAACACACCGGGCGCTGTTACGGGGGCCAAAGCCTTTGCAACGATTACCCGCGTTGAGATACCTGTACACGATGGTAATGGAGCGACCACAAGCATTGGCGACAGCGACATTTTAGGGCTGTACCACAAGCTTGCACGCAACACGGTTGTAAAAACTTACCTCAACAACGCGCTTGAGGGCACAGCCCCAACGGTTGCAGTAAGCGCAACGGTACCAGCCAGTAACACCATTGACCTAAATAGTGCTTTGGATGGTAACCAAGTGGACTGCTATTACTTGGTTGACGCGGACAACATCTAAACAAAGAGGCAACAATGGCAGACTTGACAACCACAACCTACGTTAAAGCCCACCTTGGCATTACTGTTACAACATACGACACGTTGTTTGCGCAGCTAATTGCCGGGTTGTCTGCCTTTGTGGAAAAGTACACCGAGCGCACGTTTGCCAATACCGACTACACAGAGCGGCTTGACGGCCCCGGCCATTACGAGCTGTTTTTGACCCATTACCCGGTCAATAGTGTCGCAACGGTAAAGCGAAACGATGGGCAAGTGGGCAACCCTAGCTGGTCAACTGTTGAAAGCCAGTATTATGTGCTGTACGCAGAGGCTGGTTATTTGTACCGGGAGCTTGGCTTTGTGACTGGGCACCAAAACTGGCAGGTAGCATACAGTGCCGGCTATGGTGACGACCCCGCAGACATGCCACTGGACTTACAACTTGCCATGGCCAACCTTGTTGGCTACCTGTACAAGCAGCGCACACAGCAGGGCGTTAAGGGCTTTCGCACCGGCACCTTTGCTGTTACTTACCAAGATGCGGCAGTTGCCATGGAGCAATTGCCGGCAGTAAAAGCTACCCTAGAAAGCTATAAGAGGCGCAATGTCTGAAATACTTGACATACTTAACGCCACCGGTACCGTTTACCGGCTGCGCGGTACGGACGTAAACAACAACAAGCAGGAGTATTACTCTTTTGCCACCGGTGTTGCCGTGCGGCTGGAAAGCATTAGCGACAGCGATGTTATGTATGCGCAAGGCGACCTTACAAAAACATTTAAGGTGTATGCAGCGGTTGGCGCATTTAGGGAAAGTGACAAGCTGGTTATTAACAGCACTACGTATTACGTGGAGGGCGTGCGTACCTTTAACCAAGAGTACGGTGCCCACCTTGAGGCGATAGTGCATGAAACGAGGGCGCTTGATGCTTAATGCAAACGATTACCAAATATCAATGAACGTTGCGGAAATAAAGCACATGTTTGACATGGCACCAAACATTACGCGCGAGGAAGTTGGCGGCGCTGTTAAAAAGGGCACGCTGGTTACCATGCGCAACGTAATGAAGGAAAGCCCTGTTGATACTGGCCGAAACCGCAGTGCTGTAAACGCAGAGGTTACTAGCAGCCAAGGCAAAATTTTGCCCGGCACAAAGTACACCAAGTACATTGAGTTTGGTACCAAAGGCCCACGAAAACCGCCACCATTGCGTGCAATACAGGTTTGGGCAAAGCGCCACGGCATACCTGCTGGCGCATTGCAACGCTCAATTGCCCGCAAGGGTACCAAGCCCAACCCGCACTTTGCACGCGGGTTTGCCATGTCTAAGGCCAAAATTGAGCAGCTGTTTGACACAGCGCTTACACGCACAGCTGCCCGCATAGCAAAGGTGAAATTATGACAACGTATTCGAGCTTGCACAGCGCAATTGTAGCCAAGATAACAAGCATAAAAACTGCCGCAAAAATACAGCAGATTGCTGGTGCCGACTTGCCAGCAGGTGAGTGGCCATTGGTTACCGTAAGCCCTAGCGACAACGAAAACGATTACTACACCACCGAAAGCACAATGCGTGGTTACGGCTTCAACATAAAAGTTAAGCATGTGACCAATAAGGAGGTGCTTGACCTTGAGGACGTGGACGGTGTACTTATGGCAGTGGCAGACGCGATAATTGACGCGTTTGACAATGACGAAACTTTGGGTGGCGCATGCCACATTAGCCAGCCGGTTGCTGGGCCGTTTGACTTTGAACGTGCAGCGGTTGGCGAGGTACGCGTTGTGCTGCTCAAGCTCAAATGCCAAGTGCATAAATACCTGACATAAAGGAGGCCATCATGGCAAACAAAACAGAGGCCAAACCATATTTGCAGGAGTACGCTTTTCCGGCGCACCCCGGCATTGTGGTAAAGGCTAACAACCACAAGGAGGCGGTTGTAAAACTTAACGCTGCGCTCAAAGCAAAGACGGAACCGGCCAAGGAGCCAGCGCCAGAAAAAGAGGCCGGGGATAAGGTTACAATTACTAAAGGAGGCAAATAATGGCCAACGAACATAGCGGCAACAAAACCGCAATAGGGATTGCCATTGAGGGCACGCGGGGTACGGCAGAAGCTTCCCCGGACGTGTGGCTGCCCCGGCTAAGCGGTGTCATTGACGACAAGGATGGGCGCGACTTGGTTTCGAGCGCACAAGGTTCCATCTACAAAAACACCCACAGCAAAATTGTGCAGCGACACAGTGAGGGCAGCTTTGAGGGGCTTATTGAGGATATTAACTTTGGTTACATTCTTAATGCCCTGTATGGCGACGCACCAACACCAGACGACACACCAGAAGCAGGCGTAATATACGACCATGCTTTTGTGCCGCTAGACAGCAACTTGCACCAATCACTTACGGTGTTTAAGTACAACCCGGTGCAAACCAAAAAGTTTGGTTATTGCATGATTGAAAACTTGACAATGGAGTTTTTGAAAGACCAAATTATGCGGTTTACCATGGACGTTAAGGGCTTACCCGGCGCAGATGATACGGACACGGTTAGCATTACGGCCAACAACCTGTTTGTGCCAAAGCACTTTACCTTTAAAAAGGCAAGCGCACAGGCTGGGTTGGATGCCGCAGGTGAAACCATTGTTGAGCGCGCAACGTTGACGTTTAACAAGAGCCTGCAAATGACTTGGAATGACGGAATACCGTACCTGATTATCAACGGCGAAATGGACGTTAGCGGCGAAATTACCACGGTGTATAACGCCGAAACTATGCACGACCTTGTGCATGATGACACCACGCAGGCGTTGCGTTTTCAGTTAACCAACACCGACGTTACTATTGGCACAGCCGGCAACCCACAGCTAACCACCGACGTGTATGCGGCGGTATTTAGTGATTGGTCAAAAGAGGAACCGCTTGCCGGGTTGGTTAGGGAAACAGTCAAGTTTAACGCATTGCAAAGCGGAGCAAACTTTGTAAAAAGCACGCTGCGCAACTTGCATGCAACGGCTTACGACGCGTAAAACACAAACCAATGACCACCCCGCGCAACTTTTCCTGCCGAGGTTAGCCTGCACAACGTTGCGGCAATGTGGCCACGACGGCGGAGCGGTGGCGGGGTGGCGATATAACGCTTTACCAATTAAGGAGAAAGCCCTATGTCTAGGGAAACACAAGCCCCAATTGAGGGGATAGAGCATATTGATTTTGATGATAGCAAAACAGCTGCGGAGCAACCGGGCATGGTGTTTGCCGTCACGCTTAACAAGTGGCTTACAACACGTGAAAAAATGCAGTGGCGTAACACTGTTATGGGCGAGCTTGACGCTGGAAAAGCAGCAAGGCTTGCTGCTGCCGCTGAAAGCGGGGAGGGCGACGCTGAGCTTGAGGTAAGCATACCGGTAAGCAAACTTACTGACGCAAACGTGGCAATTGCCAACAGTGTTATTGCAAGCATTGTTGACGGCAACGGCAAGGTGCCAGCCGAGGTTGCCAGTGGCGCAGTTAGTAAGGTTGATTGGCTACTTGACTACACCCGCAATGGCGAGGATGTGCTGGGCGCAGTTGGCGCATTAGGCATGGACACCGCCAGCCCAAACGTACCAAGCGGCTCTACCAAATCAACAAATGGGGTAGGTACCAAGAAGGCGAGCCGCCAGAAGAAATGAGGGAAATTTTGTACTGTTTAGCCTTTCACTTAACCCACGAGCAGTACATGGACGAGCCGGAGTGGCGCATTGATTATTACTTTGCGTACCAAAGCGGCGCAAACAAACACAAGCCAAAGGATTAATTAGGTGCCAGCATGGCCAACGAAAAAGAACTTGTCATAAAAATTACCAGTAAAGACCTTACTGCTGCGGGCTTTAGCAGCGCGCAAAAAAAGTTTGGTGCTTTACATGGGGTTGCCGGCAAGGCTTTAACGGCCATTAAGATTGGTGCCGCTGCGGCAGCTGGTGCATTAACAGCAAGTGCATGGGCTGCTGTTGATTTTGAAAGCGCCTTTGCTGGCGTGCGTAAAACGGTTAATGCCAGCGAAGCGGAGTTTGGCCAGCTTGAGAGCAACATACGCGACATTGCCAAAAGCAGCCCGGCCAGCGCAAGCAGCCTTGCGCAAATTGGCGAGATGGCAGGGCAGCTTGGGGTTAGTGGCGTTGACAATTTGACCACTTTTATTGACACGATTAGCAAAATTAGCGTTACTACCAACCTTACGCAGGAGGAGGCGGCAAGCAGTTTTGCGCAAATTGCCAACGTAATGAGCGAGCCGCTGGAAAACATTGGCCGCATGGCCAGCACGGTGGTTGAGCTTGGTAACAACTTTGCCACCACCGAGGCGGATATAACCATGTTTGCGCAGCGGTTAAGTGGCGCTGGTAAAATTGCTGGCTTTACAACCAGTGATATTTTTGGCATTGCCGCAGCCATGTCTAGCGTAGGTATTAACGCTGAGGCTGGCGGTACTGCCGTAAGCACCGTAATGAAAGGGATAACCAAAGAGGTTATTACAGGAGGCGAAAAGCTTAGGCAGTTTGCCGACGTTGCCGGCATGAGCAGTGGGCAGTTTGCCGACCTTTGGCGCAGCGACGCAAGCGCTGGATTTGAGGCGTTTGTTAAGGGGCTTGGAGCGCAAGGGGAGGATGCTATTTTAACGCTTGAGGATTTGGAGCTTACGGATAGCCGGTTGCAGGGTGCTTTTTTAAGCCTTGCCGGTGCCGGCGATTTGGTTACGCGTGCCATCGCAAGTGGCACTGCCGGGTTTGAGGAAAACAACGCGCTTACCGCAGAGGCGGAAAAACGTTACAAAACCACGGCCAGCCAAATTGCCATTTTGAAAAACAACTTTATGGATATTGCCATAACGGTTGGCAGCTACCTGTTGCCGCCACTTACGGACATGCTGCAAAAGGTTACCAAGGAAATTGGGCCAGCCTTTCAAAAACTGAGCGCGTGGGTTGGGCAAAATTTGGTGCCAAAGTTTTTGCAGTTGCGCGATGCTGCGGTGCAGCTTGGCCAGTGGTTTAGTGAAAACATGGTGCCAAGGTTACGGGCGCTTGGGGATGCGGCCATACAGCTTTGGGAAGATATTGCGCCGTTGCGCGAGTTGCTGGCAATGTTGCTAACCAAGTACATAATCCCACTGGTATTGCAGGGGCTTTTGGTTATGGTAGATGCACTTACCAAGGTGATAAAAGGCATAAGCTCGTTTATTGAGTTTTTAGAAAAGGTTGGCGAAAAAATTAACGACATTACGGAAACCATAAGCGAAGCTTTTGGCGACCTTACTGAGTGGGTGGAGGAGCAGGTTGATGCAATGGTTGCGGCATGGGAAGCGTTTGCCGACAAGGTTGGCGACGTTGCGCGTGATGTTGCAGACGTTTTTCGTGGCATGGCAGATGCCGCAAAGCGCCATCTTGACAACATAGCACGCTTTTTTGAAGCAACAAAAACCAAAGTAAAAAACACCATAACTGCCATGGGCAACCTGACGGCAAACGACGTTGCCACTTGGCTTGAGGGGTTGGAGCGCAGGATTTACGATTATGTTAGCGACAGCACAGAGGCATTTATTTTGTGGGGCGAAAGTGTTGTTGATAGCATAAAAAAAGCAGCCAGCAACGCGCTTAAGGCCGTAGGCCAGTGGTTTACAGATATGTACAAAAAGGTTAGTAGCGGGCTTGATGATAGTTTTAAGCGTATTGGGAGTTGGGTTACCGATACTGGCAACCGACTTAAAAATGGGTACAACAACTTTTTGATTGGCGTTAGTGATTGGATGACCCGTATGGGCAAATTAATAAGCAACGGCTTAAACAGTTTGCCGCAGCGGTTTACTGACTTTGTAAATAGCGCATGGCAGCGCGTAACCAATGGATTTAACAACATTTTAAACGGCATAAAAAACTGGTTTAATAGCCTTGGCAACAACACCAAGGGCAACACCGACAATGCCGGCAGCCAAGTTGCAAACAATGTTACGGCCGCTGCCGAAAACACCATAAAAAGCCCAAGCGCAATAATGCGCATTGCAAGGGCAATGGCGGCAATTTTTATAGCCATACCGGCATTGCTTGCCGTTGGGTTGGCTGATATTGGGTGGCAAGTTGCCAGCAAAGTAATGGATGCAATTGTTAGCGGGCTGCGTAACCTTGGCTGGCGCATTAAGCAGGGCATTGAGGATGCGTTTAACTGGGCGGTAAGCCAGATAAGATTGCCAACCATACAAATGCCAAGCATTGAGTGGCCGTGGCAGGGCAGCAGTGGCGGCAGTGTGCCAAGCAGCAGTTGGTGGACTGGCGGGGCCATACCAGCGGCAATGGCCGGAGGTGGTTTTGTGAGCCCATATGGACAAAAGCCGGTGCCAATTATTGCCCACGAAGGGGAGGTGGTGCTTAACCCCAAAATACCAGAACAGCGCGCCATACTTGAGGGTGGCTTTGGCGGAGGTGGTGGAGCAAACATTACCGTAAATTTTTACAATAATGATTTTACTGGCAGCCGTAGCGCCGAGGAAAAGGGGCAGCAGCTTGTTGATTACCTTAGCCGGCAGCGCGAGTTATGGCAAAGGAGGGCACAATAATGGCTGTTGTTAACGCGACTTTCCAAACCAATGACCTGCAAACGACCAACCGCATAAGCAATGCGGTTATGCACGAAAGCGCACCGCGCCGAAAGCTAAAAACGCAAAAGCTGGCGAGGGCAAACAAGCAGGTTATTACTGGCGATTCTTACGACGAAAAAACTATAACACTTGAGGGCACGCTGGTTGGTAGTAGCCAAAGTGATTTTGACGACCAAGTGGACAGCCTTAAGGACGACTTGGAGGCGCGCGAGGGCACGCTTGATATTGACTTTGGGGGCAGCACCCGGCGGTACACGGCCACGTGTGAGCGGGTGGAAATTGAGGACAGAAAAATTGACGTGGCAAGTTACCGCATTGATTTTTTATGTGTTGACCCATACGGCACCAGCACCACGCCGGTTAACCACAGCGACGATGGCAACACAAGCAGCCCGGTGACTGGCAGCGAGGTAAATGATGGTAATGGTATTGCAGAGCCGGTTTGGACGCTTACGTTTAACGACACTGAGGCGGTTGACCAAGACAACACCAGCAGCAACACCACAACCTTTATTGGTGACCAAGGCGGCACAGATGCGGACGTTGCGCAAAGCTTTACCCCAACGCAGACGAGGCTTAGCGGCGTTACGGTTGAAAAGGGCACCACTGTTGGCACCCCTGTTGGCAACCTTGTCGTTACTATTGAGGGCGATAGCAGTGGGGAGCCGGACGGCGTTGCATTGGCCACAAAAACATACACGCAGGCTGAGTGGGATGCGCTTAGTGATGGTGCGGTTTTTATACCGCTACCATGTACCTTGCCAACCGTTGGCACGACACAGTATTGGGTAGTTTTTACCGACGCGACAAACGAAAGCAGCAACAATTATTACGTTATTGGCAATAACAACACGGACACATACGCTGGTGGTAATAGGGCATACGACATTGGCGCTGGGTGGGTTGATGCAGCCACTGATGATTTGTATTTTAGCACCCATTATTACAGTGTTACGGAGGTGGAGGTTGAAAATACCACAACGCAGCAGGCGCTTACCGTAACGGAAATTATTGCAACGGACGATGTGCTGGCAATAGACGTGGAAAATAAAAGCGTTACGCTTAATGGCGTTGAGGTTGATTATGGCGGGCAGTTTATGCAGCTCAACCCCGGCACAAACAATTACAGCATTGCGATTACTGGAAGTAATTTTGATGTGGATTTGGATATTGATTACAATAAGCGGCAACTATGAGCAACGTGGCAATACGTGACTTTATTTATAAGCTGTACGATGGGCAGGGCAACTACATTAAGACCTTGGCCCCGGATGAGCTTATTAGTGATTTTGGCGTTACCAACCAAATTGATGGTGGCCAAGGCGTATTGCGCGTGCAGCTTAAACGGCCTTTCGATGATTACAACACCGACGGAATTGCCAATTACAACAACATTTTGCGGGTATATGAAATAAACCCGGATAGGCCAAAAACAAACCTTGTGCGCAACGGCGATTTTAGCGAGGGGGATGGGGCTGCTATTGGCATAACTGGCTGGTTGGGTGGCGACGAGGCTGGCGGGTGGGTGGTTACGGTTAGTGGTGGCGCGGCAAGTGGCACAGTTGTTGAGCAGGTACCGGCGGCAGGGGCAAGTGGTAGATGTTTGCACGTGAAAATAAAAAGTAACGGCAGGTACATTGAGGCCAAAAACAACACATATGGCAGCTACTACAGCAGGTTGCAGCAGGCAATGAAGCCAAACACGCAGTACAGGCTTACCGGCAGGTACAAAATAGAAAACGCCACCGGCGACGCAACCAATGGGCTCATGGTTGCGGTTCTTATGGCAGACACAACGGGGGCCGGACAGCAAGCAGCTTATGGTGTCTCAGTCGCTAAAACGGACACGGACGGTTGGGTTGAGATTGACACTACGTTTACGACGGACAGCGACATTGCTTTTGGGCATGCTGAGTGCCGCGTGTATGGGCACAACGGCACCGGCACGTTGCAGGGAGACTTTTATTTTGACAACATACGGCTTGAGGAAGTTACGCAGCCGGTGCAGGAGCGGTTGGTTTACACTGGGTACTTGGTAAGCCAAGACCCGCAACTGGACAGCGACGAGGAATTTGTGGAGCTTACTTTTTTGGGGGCCGTAAGCAAACTAAGCAATGATCTTTGGCGCAGTGGCACAGATAGCGTTATTGATGATTACGCAACCACGCTTACCGACCCTGCCGAGATTGTGCGGGCCTGCATAGACAATTACAAAGCCAGTGTTACAAACAGCCTTGTTGACTACAAAAACAACAAGTGCTTGGCCCTTGATGGCAGCACGGCCTATGCTGACGCTGGCAGTGACGCAAGCATTAACATAACAAAAAGCTTTACCGCGGCGGGCTGGGTACGCTTTGACACAAAGACACCGGCCACTACCGACAGCGGCATAATTGGTAAGTACGCTGGCGGTGGCGCGGGCTCGCGCAGCTGGCTGGTAACCTACCGCGTAAGCGGCACGCAATACGGTATTGCTGTTTACCTTATCGACAAGGACAACACGCTTTACGACGAAGTGCTTACTACGTGGGTACCGGCAACTGGCAGCTGGCACCATATTGCCGTTGCTTTTGACGCAAGTGCGCAAACGCTGCGCATTTATACTGACGGCATTTTAAGGCTTGAGGCCACAAGTGGTTTACCAGACAACCTTTACGGCGCAAGCGGCGTGCCGGTAACTTTTGGCACATACAGTGGCAGCAACTTTTTTGAGGGGGCGCTTAGCCAGTGGCGCTTGTGGGCAAGGGCGCTTAGCGTTAATGAGGTTCTTGACGATTACCAAGGAACGCCAAGCCAAACTGCGCTTGTTGGCCGCTGGGAGTTTGATAGCCTTGTTGCAGGCGTTACCCCGGACGAAACGGACAATGCAAATGACGCAACGGTTACGGGTGGTGTTTTGGAGGATGACAACCCAACGGCAACCACTATTAGCGACGTTGGCGAAACCATACGGCTTACCATGACAGACCTTTTGCACGTTGAGGCGGTGGAGCGCATACGGGAGTTTTTGCCACACAATTATTACACTTACGTGGACGCAAGCGGGCTGGTTAATGTTAAGCAGCGCAGCAGCGCAGCCGACCACACGTTTACCATTGGCAAAAACATATTGGCCATAAGCACTCATAAAACTATTGAGGGTTTGGAAAATTTTGTGCTTCTTTGGAATGGCAAGGCAAGCGACGATGCGGAGTATTTACGAAAGCTGTATTACGACAACGGCAGCATTGACACCTACGAAACGCATGCCATTAAGCCGGAAACGGATGCGCGCATTACCCACGAGGGCACACTGGACGCAAAAGGCAACCGCATTATTGAGCTGGGAAAAGACCCAAGTGTGCGCACTACGGTTGAGGTGGCTGCCAATTACGATATTTACAGCATACAGCCCGGCGACATTGTGCAGGTGCGTAACCTTAACCCAAATAATAGCACTTACAGCGACGTTATGCAGGTGGTGCGGGTTAAGTTTGACGAGGACAAGGCGCTGGTTGATTTGGCCCACATGGCTGCGGACAGGGGCAAGCTGTTTGGCAAAACTGTTACCGAGCGGGTGCGGGATATTGAGGAGGGACTTAACAACATTACGGCAGAGCAAATTGTTGATGGCACAATTGACAGTAGCCTTATTGGTGACGCAAGCATTTTGGGTTGGGGCAGCACCCTTACGTTTAGCGCGACTGATTACAATACGGTTGCTTGGACAAGTGGAGCAATCGTTTTAAGCGACGGTACCGCGTTTGCAATTGACGCTGGCAATACCGGAAACATGGCTGCGCGTACTTACATTTATCTTGACACAACCGCAAGCCTTACAGTGCTGCAAACAACAACAACACACACGGACGCGGTGGGGATTGGCAAAATACTTATTGCTACTGCCGAGGACAATGCAGACACGGCAAAAAGCGCTGAGTACCAAGCGTTTGGCGGGCGTGGCGGCTTTGGCCCCATAATTACCGCTGATATGATTTTGAGTAATGCAATTACGGCAAATGAAATTGCGGCAAACACAATAACCGCAACCGAAATGAACGTGTCCACGCTGAGCGCAATTACAGCAAACCTTGGCAGCATTACCGCTGGCACAATTACTGGTGTCAATGTTTACGCGGACACTGGCGGTTTTGGTAGCACGTACAGCGAGGTTACGGTTGGCAATGATGGTTTAGAAGTAAATAGTGGCGGCTCAATTGACGTGCTGCTTGGTGGTGACATTAACCTTTACGACGATGCCAGCAACCCAAGCGAAATACGTTTTATCGACACTAGCGCGCCAACAACTTATTGGTCAATGTATAAAGGCACCAGCGGCTCGCAGGCTGGGTTAAACTTTATTGCGCATGGCGCAGCCGAGCAAAGCACATTTGGCGTTGGCTTGTTGGATGGCACAACTGGCGACGTGCGACCGGGCTGGATTAATATGGAGGTTGGGCTTGCCGGGGCACTCTTTAGCACGGGCATACGATTTAGCGCATATGATGACGCGTATAGTGGCAGCACTCTTACTGCTGAGCTTAAGTGGGATAGTGATGTTGGGTTTTGGAATTTGCGGCCAAGCTTGGGAATAGGGGTTGACGACAGCATTAGCGGCTACTTGCACCTGTGGGGCAATGCTAGTGGCGCAGAGGGTGGCGAAATGCGCCTATATATGAGCGCGGCATATGACACCACATACGACCATTTTAGGTTCGATGTTTACCAAGATTATTTGCGGATTGGGCGCAACGGTACCACTGACATGTACATTTACGCGGACGGTGAGACGTGGCTGCGCAACCTTACCGTGCAGGGCAACGCTGACGTTACCGCAGAGCTTGGGCGGGCAAAGGTTGGTTACAATGGCAGCGAAGCCGACGTTATGTGTGTGGCACATTTTGACCACATGGACAGCAGCAGCTTTGCACTATTTCAAAACGCCAGCGGGGCAACCGTACTAAACGCAAACACTGGGCAGCATTTGTATTTGAGGGTTGGGGATAGTAGCACCGACTTGCGTTATAGTGGTACGGCTTTTTACCCCGGCAAAAATGGTGCTATTAACCTTGGGAGCACCAGTTTGCGCTGGAATGACATTTATACAAATTACGGCGTTGTGTATGGGCACTTGCGTGCCGACACTGACAAGGGGGCGGATATTGGGCAGTACGGCACAGCGTTTAACGACGTTATTGCTGACGATTTTATAAACGTTTCGCACAGCTGGTTTGACGAGGGGGTTACTATTAAAGGTAAGGATGGCAAGCTGCGCCGTGTTAGCGATCTGGATGCCATAACGAACTTGCGGCCAAGTAAAAAAATAAACCAAAAAACCGGCAGGCCATACATTGATAAAACGAGTTTTCCAATCGAAATGCAGCGTTTTCCAAAAGAGGACAACATAAAGGCGCTAAAAAAGGCAGGCCGCAACCCAAAGCTAATGGGCACCAGTGTTACGGCAACCCAAAGCTGGTTGCTTGGCATGGTTAAAGAGGCTGGCCAGCGCATACGGCAACTTGAGGCACAGGTGGCCGAGTTGGTTGCTGGCCAAAACGTCTTACCAAATGGCAAGGTTAAGTGATAAACTGATTGCGCGCACATAAACATAAAGTTGGGGTTGCTTGCCAATAGAACGCGCTGGCCAGCTGAGTGCTGTACTTGGTTGCGGTTAGTCACTGACGACCCGCCAGCATTTTAAGGGAATTGCACCAAGGCATGAACCGAGCAGGAGGGGCGCGGTGCGGCAAGCAGGCCCAACTTTGTATTTATAAACAAAATGGAGAAAGCTATGGGTAACGAAAGCAACCCAATGGAAGATTACAAAAAAGGCAGGCAATCAAGGTTGGAGCAGGTAAAGGCACAGCGGCAGGGTGTTTTGCGGGAACTTGGGGAGTGGCAGCAGCGCGAGGCGCAAGCCAAAGCAATGAGGGAAAAATTGGCGCATGACTTAAGCGCAGTAAACGGCAGGGTTGAGGAATTGGGGCAGGAAATTAAAGAGCTTGGGGGCCAAAATGCCAGCAAGCAAAAACCGTCTAAAAACAAATAAAGGCGAGGAACGAATGGAACCAACGGCCCTTACGGTTACGGAGTATTTTTTTTGGGGTGCAGTAAGCGGAGCCGTCGGTTACGCTTATTACCTATACGTTACGCGGTATGCCTCCCCTACCAATAACCACGTTTACACTGCCGGCGTGCGTGGTTTTTTCCTTGCCCTTTTGGGTGTTATTTTAAGCAGCTTACTTGGCGGGCTCTTTGCGGTGGCCTTCGACAGAAGCCGCGCCACAAGTATTATTGTTGGTGTATTTACTTTTTTCATTTACACCAGTATTTTGCGCGGGCTTAAAAGCGGCAGCTTTTTAAATGCGATGCGTGAGCTGCTCATTAAGCTACTCACTGGGGGCATAAAATGATTGACCCAATTAGCATGGCAAGTTTATTGGTACGCATGGCTTTAGTTATTTTTTTTGCCGCTATGGCTTGGAATTTATACGAGCGGCGTTATTGCGGCATGGCAACTTTGCTATTGGGCATGTTTTTTTTCACGTTTAGGTTTGTGCTTTTGCGCGTTTTGGCAATCCACCGTTACGACTACGCAAACAGCAGTGCGCAGATACAACAGATTGGCATATGGTTACAGAGCCCAATTGTAACAATATGGGCAGAGTTGGTAATGCTGGTTGGTATTGTCATGATGGCTAAAAGCTTTAACGGCTATTTTAACAACCATGGAGGTAAATATGGCAGGAGAAAGTAAGCCCACGGACAACCCGCTTGGTGGCAAAGACCAGACAGGCAACGAGGGGCTTGGCGACGAGGAATTTAACACGGAGGGCACCAATGGCAGTTGAGTTTTACGTGCCAGAGCTTAAGGCTGCGAGCGCATGGGTTGACCACCGGCAGGCAATCCCCGGCAACAGCTTTAGTTGGGCAGGCATGCAGGATATATCCCGCATAACGCAGCTGGTAATACACCACACAGTTACGCCACGCACCACGCACCCGGACGACATTGCGCGCATGCACTTAAGCAGATGGGGCGCAAACGCAGGGGTTGGGTACCATTTTTTGATTAGTGGCAGTGAGTTTTCCAACGGCTACGCCAAGGTTTTTTACGTTGGCGACCTTGCAACATACCGTGCCCACGTGGCAAACAAAAACATTGGCCGCATTGGGATAAGCCTTATTGGCAACTTTGAGCAGGGGCACGCTGGGTACACCGGCCCACCTACGCCGGAGCAGTTGCGCAGTGCGCACGCTTTGGTGCGTGAGTTTGTGGCGCGCGAAAGCAAGCGCATGCCACTCCTTACCGGGTACGACAAGGTGGTTAAGCACAAAGATTTACAGGCCACCGCTTGCCCCGGCAACACGGTTGACCAGTGGTGGAATGCAATAATTAAAGGGGAGGTTAATGTGATTAAACTTAATAATGGCGACGTTTTCAAGGTTGGCAACGAGGCGGCGCATTGGCTTTTGGAGGGCGGCAAAAAGCGGGCGTTTAGTAGCGCGGAGGCATTTACCGAGCATCGTTACAAATGGGAGCAGGCCAAGGTTGTTGACCGGGCACAGGCAGACGGCATACCGGACGGCGCGCCGGTGTTTAGCCGTTATGAGCACGTACTTAACAAGGCTGGCCGTAAAACAATTGAGCAGCTGTTTGTTGATGGCGATGCGATTACGCCAACACAGCTTTTAACGAACACGCGCGAGCAGATTGATAAGTGGATTATTACGGAGCGCGACAGCGCTGCAAAGATTGCGGCAGCACAAAAACAAACCAAAGCGGCAAACGATGCACTGGCAAAAAAGGTTGCAGAGGTTGCGACGTTGCAAAAAGAAAACAGCACGCTTGATACGCAGGTTGAGGTGCAGGCCAAGGCAATTGCCGACCGTGACGAACAAATAAAAACGTTGCAAGCAAAGGTGGCTGAGCTTGAGGCGCAGGAGCCCATTGTTGACACCGGCGAGTTTGAGCGTGTATTTTGGCGTATTTACTTTAAAAAAGGAGGGCTGTAATGCGTATACCCGACGCGCTTAAAAAGGCTGTTTGGGAAACTGTAAAAACAGCAGGGCGCATTGCTATTAGTGGTGCCATTGGCGCACTGTTTGTTTGGGTACAGGGATTAGTTACTAGCAACACCGACCCCGGCATGGCTATTGTGTATGGCGGTATTTTGTTTTTGCTGGATAAGTTGCAATACGCGTTTACCAAAGAGCAGTACAGGCAGGATGCCGCAAAGGCACCAGACCCAATTGTAATGGCACAAAAACCAAAAGGCATTATCCCTTTTTAGCGGCAATAGTAAATTGGATAAACACAAAACCACCGGCGTTTTTATTCGCTGGTGGTTTTGTTGTGTGCCTGCCAAGGCCTGTTGCCGCTTTCAGGGCTTGGCCCTTTCCCCTTTCGGGTAGTGTCTTGGGGTGGGTTCCGGTAGGCGGGGCTACTTCGCTTTCGCGTCTGTTGCCGCTTTCAGGTTTTCCTAGGGGCCGCTTTCGCGGTGCCGCTTGTTTTGGTTCCCTCCCCGGTAGGCGGGGCTGCTTCCTTGGCAGGTTGCTGGTTGTGTTGTTAATGTTCCCCTTTTGTGATTCTATCGTACACCAGACTGGTCAAAAGACAAGAGGATTTGCAAAAGGGTTACCCTACCCCACCCGGCGCATGATAAAATTACAAGTGGCTTTCTCCGAGCCAAGCAAGGCGGTGCCGCAAGGTGCCGCTTTTGCGTTATTGCGGGTTTGCTCCCCTGCGATAGCCTATACCAAAGGAGCAACTAGCATACAAAAACATGGTAAAATTACCTGTTTTGCGTGTAGCGCCACCAGTGGCACGCTGGCGCATTTACCCCGCATAATGGCATTGGATATTTGCCGAGCGCTTTAAAAGCGTTGTCGTGGGCCATAAAACGAGTTTTTTCCGGCGGCCAAAAAAAAGTATTGCACTTTGCCACTTGAGGTGTATCATGCAGCCAACAAACCCTTTGCAAAACAGCTTAATAAATTTAACTCGGAGGCGGCCATGGGTGACAGTAAAAACAAAAGCCCGGCATTTCAATTTTACCCAAAGGATTGGTTAAGTGATGTGCGCGTGCGCAGCATGACCCCGGCGCAACGTGGTTATTACATTGACCTTTTGGCATACATGTGGCTTGAGCCAGAGGCACAGCTGCCAAATGATGACGAGTTGCTTGCCGGGTTGTTGCATTGCAGCGCGGATGATTTAAGGGTGGTTAAAGGGTGCTTGGCAATTGGTTCAAAGGTGGTTACCCAAAAACGACTGCAAGCTGAGCGGGATAAACAACGCGAGTGGCGCGAAAAGTCAAAGCTTGGCGGCTTAAAATCAGCAGCAAAACGGCGCAAGGCCAGTGCTGGTAACGATAAAGAGCAACCCAACGGTGGTGCAACCACCCTTGGTACCACCCTTGCAACCAAAGGGCAACCAAAGGGCAACATTGCTTCTTCGTTTTCTTTTTCAAAGAAAGCTAATAGAGGTGTGGATAATGTGGATAACTTTGCAAGTGGTAAAGCTGCTTTTAAAAAATTACCAGATTGGCCCCAACCAGACCAAAAGGTTTTAAGCCAGTTGGCCAAGTATTGCATGGAACAAGATCCCACTTACTACGAGGGGCAAACAGGTGCCATGCGGCAGGTGCTTAAGTGGGCCAACCAATACGGCATGCCAAAAATAAACGCGGCCATACAGGCAAACAACATACACGGCAGCCCCGGCCTATTTACGTTTAAACAATTATTGGAGGATGGCAATGTTTAAGGTGCTTGCTGTTTGCGTTGGTTTAGTGGCCGCGCTTGGTGCTGGTTACGCACAGCCAAGCCCACAGCTGCCATACAGCCACGGCACAACTGTTGTTGATGGTGGGCACGCCGGCATGAAGGATGCGCCAATTAGCGCTCCGGTAAGCGCACCGGTTACCCCTACCCTGCCGACGGAGCCAGAGCCAACACCGGAGCCAGAGCCAATTGTTGAGCCGGTTGTTGAGCTATGCGGCCCGGATATTATTATTTTTTGCGACGACATGTTGCCGCTTAACAACGGTGATGGTTGGGTGCCAACGCCAAGCACTTACACGGTAACGCTTGAGGGTGAGGCTAGTTGGTATGAAATGGGCCACACCACCAGTTGCGGTTACCCATACAACCCGGACGATATTACGGTTGCGCTGGCAATTAAGCACATGGACAAGGCCAAGTTATGTGGGGCACCAATAGTAGTTACCTATAACGGCAAAACAATAACGGCAGCCATAACCGATACCATGCCGGACAACGGCACCGGGCGCATTGTCGATTTGTCGCGAGGCACGCGCAAAGCGCTTGGCATGGGCGATTTGGGGCATGTTGTGTTGCACTATTAAGTGTAAAAGAAAACCCTTTACAAAACCCTTTGTTTTGGTATCATGAGATTGTAGCAAGTTACTTATTACCCCGGAGAAAGCAATGGCCTTTAAAGAATGGCTTAGATTTTAAAAACGGCGACGTGATGCACTTTATGCGTTATTTGGCCGTTGGTTTAGTTACTTTATAAGGAGGGTTGCAATGCAGCGCCAACAGATTCAATTGCAGGATTTACCAAAGTACAACAAGGAAAACCGCGACGTTTACGCAATGCGCAGGCAGGAAATTTTCCGCATGTACACTGAGGATGGCCTTACCCTTGTTGACATTGCCGGGCAGACCGGGTTAACCGCAGTGCGGGTTGGCCAGATTGTGCAGCAGGTTGAGCAGGAAATTGCCACAGCAGGCATTTAAACAGTTTACTTTTTACCCACCTAAAAGGAGCAAACAATGTTTGCCAAAAACAAAAACAAAAGAGCCGAAGCCGCAAACACGGCATACAACAAGCGGCTCAACGTAATGGTGCAAGCTACCTACGCCACCCGGTACGACCGCGGCAAAAGCCGCCAACTGGAAGCGCAGGCGCGCGCAATGCTGCCACAAATACGGCACACATAACACACCGGGCAAAAAGCCCAACACCTCAAAACAAAAACTAAAAAATTACTGGATAAAACAAAATGGATAACGTACAAAAACTTGAGCACTTTGTGGCTATGATGGCAAGCCCTTTAACGGAGCAACAAAAGCGCTATTGGCAAAACCTGTTTTTTACAACATATACAGGCATGCCGCACAGCGAGCAAGTTGCCGTAACACGAAAATATACCCCGCAAGATAATGGCGAGGTGGCATAATGAACGACGACGAAAAGGCACAGTTTTTGGATTGGGCCAAAACCCAATACGGATGGAGCGACCAAACAGTTGCGCAGTACAAAGGCATGCTGGATAAGGTAAAAGATTTTGTGCGCATTGCCGGGCACCGTTGGGTAAAAGATGACGGCGGACTGGACGACAACCTTAGCGAGGCAGCCGAGGTTAAAATAACCATCGTGGAGTTGCAGGAAAGTAACCGCAACAAACGCACGGCATACACGCTTGCAACATTTTTTGCGACAATTTGGCT
>Ga0210043_1000756_pt1 | contig 32682 bp, 61 predicted proteins | sample CryGeymet201501t_FD_183990 | JGI IMG/M metagenome (GOLD analysis project Ga0210043, IMG submission 183990) | Groundwater microbial communities from Crystal Geyser aquifers in Utah, USA - Crystal Geyser metaG 2015-01t (SPAdes) (version 2) | ecosystem: Environmental > Aquatic > Deep subsurface >... | reverse complement strand
CGGCGTGGGCGGCGGCGAGGGCGGCGTTCTGCGCGATTAATACGGGCCCGGACCCCGTGAAAATGGCAGACCAAATCCGGGCGCGCATCGCGTGCCCGTACAAGGAGATCGAACTATGACACCGCAAGAATATCTTGTCCAATTTCCCAACATCTGTGAGCCGGGGAGATCCGACATCCAGAAACATCAAACCATGGAAGACTGGTGGAACGCGACCTCTAGACCTGATCACCTGCTGTCGAGTCTGTCTCGATTCTCACCCACGGTACAGCAGGGTTATATTTGCGCGGACCTGGCCATCGGTTGGGCTGCGGACGCCCTGGACCTCGCGGGCATCCCGCATGGGCTGCGGGACCTGGCCCCGATTACAGATCGTGAGACGGCGCGGCAAGCAGAAACCATAGCGGCGGAGGCGCAGGCGGCGGCGAGGGCGACGTGGGCGGCGGCGGCGGAGGCAAGGGCGGCTGACGCGGCGGAGATGGCGGCGGAGGCGGCGCGAGTAGCGGCGTGGGCGGCGGCGGCGGAGGCAAGGGCGGCTGACGCGGCGGAGATGGCGGCGAGGGCGGCGTTCTGCGCGATTAATACGGGCCCGGACCCCGTGAAAATGGCAGACCAAATCCGGGCGCGCATCGCGTGCCCGTACAAGGAGATCGAACTATGACACCAAAAACAACAGGCAGGCCAACACTGTACGGCAGTCGTTTGGCTCCATACACTGTCTGCCTCACACCTCAGCAGATCAAAACAGCGATTAAACTTGGCAACGGCAATATCAGCGCGGGGATTCGCCTCGCACTCGACAAGGAGCACACATCATGAAGGCATTCGTAGTCACGAATACGAAAATTGACCCCATCGACGGCAACGCAGAGATCGTCTTTGCCTACTCAGAGGCAGAGGCTTCGCGCCTCTGCATACAGGATCTGGCGAACGGGAGCGCAGAGCATGCGGCTGCGGCGCTTACGGTCGACCGTGCGGGGGCCGTAGACCACTATGCGACCGGCGAGACGCCGTACATCTGCAACGACGATCTCGTGGCGGCTAAGCTTGGCCTCGGCTGTGGGCTATGGTTCTACCTTAAAAAGGAGGTCGGCCAATGATTACTGTACTATCAGTCGCGACAATCGCGTGCGCCGCGTGGGTCGTCTGGTCGGCTCCCCGCAAGCCGCGCCGGGATCGCCGTGTAATCTGGCGCGAGCACGAATCCCGCGCAAGGATGGACGGCGACAGCAGGAGGATCGTGAAGTGAACGCCCTTGACTACATCGAGACCCATCACCCCGACGCGTGCCCCGAGGCCAAGGCGTGGCTCCGGTCGCTGCCAGCGGAGACGACGCCGGAGCAGGCCTGGGCGCTCTGCCCTGACCCCGGTTGGATGTTGTGGTTAATCGCGGAGAACGACCCCACGGTGGCGCAGGGCTATGCCTGCGCCGACCTTGCCATCGGCTGGGCGGCAGACGCCCTGGACATCGCGGGGATCCCGCATGGGCTGCGTGACATCGCCCCGATTACGGACGCGAGGGCGGCGCGGCAAGCAGAAACCGTAGCGGCGGCGGCGGCGAGGGCTGCGTGGGCGACGGACGCGGCGGCGAGTGGCGGTGGAGGCGGCGCGAGTAGCGGCGAGGGCGGCGGCGTGGCGAGGGCGGCGCGCACGTGGGCGGAGGCGTGGGCAGCGTTCTACGCGATTAATACGGGCGCGGACCCCGTGCGCATGGCGGACCAAATCAGGGCGCGGTTGACGTGCCCGTACACGGAGAACGACGGGCTTGACAATCTGATAAAAAGCGAATAAACTGCTACAAAGTTAACCCCAGCCAAGGAGCAAAAAATGAGCAACGAAAACTATATACCCTATACGTACCCCCCCGAGTGGTTTGACGAGGTCGCCAAACTCAACATCTATCAGCGCCTGCACGGGGCCATGGCCGATGTTCGCCCCCTCGTCAAAACCGAAAAAGACGGAATCAAATTCAAATTCCACGGACACGAGGCCGTGTCTACTCTCGTGAAGGGAGTCGCCGAAAAGTGGCGATTCATCATAACCACCTCTGTAGTGGAGCATGAATTCAAAACGCTGGAAATCTATGGCAAGCTGCGCGGCCTTTGCGTCCTCACCGTCTCTGTCAGATTCGTCAACATCGACAACCCCAGCGATTTTTCTGAGTCTCTTTCCGTCGGCTACGGCGTCGACGAAAGCGACAAAGGGCCGGGCAAGGCCGTAAGCTACGCGCTGAAGATGGCAATGCTCAAGGCGTTCCTGATTTACGATGGCGAGCCGCTGGATAACGAGGCGTTCTGTTATCAGCACGAGCGCGAAGCCAAAGCCATCTCCGACGCAAAACAGCGCTGGGCAAAACTGACACGCCGCCTCAACCTGAACATGCAGGAAGAGGGGGAGCGCATGAAGCGGCAATACGGCGATCCGCCGTCGATTGAGGGCATACTTGCTGACTGCGCGGAGATGGAAGAGGTAATCAAGCATTCCGTGCCGTCCGACAAAATCCGCGAAGAGGAAATAGAGTTTCCTGCGGCGGATGGCGAGTGATGGATACGCCAAAGGAATGGTTTTTGGCGAACTTTGGCGATTTCGTCGCAGAGCATAACGCAGCAGTGCGTGCGTGGCAGCGGGCCATGGCGGAAATCGACCGGCTGGCGAAAATAAACGGGGCGATGTGTGACACCATCCACGACATGGACGTGGAAATCGCGGAGATAAAAGCGAGACTGGAGAACGCGAAATGAGCACGCCGCATTTGACAACCGAAACCGGCAACAACGAGTGGTATACCCCGCCGGATATCATCGAGGCGGCACGCGCCTGCATGGGTGGCATCGATCTGGACCCGGCATCGTGTGATGCCGCGCAGAAAATCGTGAGGGCAAAGAATTACTACACCATCGCCGACGATGGACTAACGCAGGAGTGGCGCGGTCGCGTCTGGCTTAATCCTCCGTATGACAGGGTAAACCTCCCGAAGTTCATCAAAAAACTGCACCGCGAATTTCTGGCGGGCAGGACGACGGAGGCGCTTGTTCTGGTGAACAACATTACCGAAACGGCGGTCGGGCAGTCGCTGATCCTGCACTCTCCGCATATGTGTTTTTTCAAGGGGCGCATCGCTTTCATCGGCCCCGACGGCAAGCCGGTACGCAACAACCCACGTGGTCAGATCCTTTTTTATTACCACCACAACCCGCGCAGGATCGAATACCCCGTGAATTTCTACCATGCGTTTAATGCTTTCGGCCAGTGCCGATAACAGGAGAGACAAATGAGAGATCCAGCACGGGAAGCCGCAGGCTATTGGAATCAGCGCGAGGAATACGCGGACGCGGCGCACGCGTGGGCGATGAAAAACCGCGACACCGCCCTTGAAATTCTGGTTGCCATCAAGCGGCTGGAGAACGACTACGACAAAACCTTTGATTCGGAGCTTGATGACATTTGCAACTGGGATGAGGTTTTTGGCATCACCTCGAAAGAGGTCACGGAGGAAAGCGGAAAATGACATTGACAATAATTTGTGGTGTGATTTGGGGCGCGGGCGGCAAAATAGCGGCCCGCGAGGCGTGGGCTGCCCGGCTGGCCGTCCGCGAACTCAAGCGCCTACGGCAAGAATCCAACCAACAAGGGACTATCAAATGAGTGATCTACGTATGCCCGACATCAACATAGTGACGATTGCAGGACGGCTGACGCGTGACCCGGAACTCAAATCCGTTGGCTCGGGAAGTGTCTGCAAAATCTCTGTCGCAAACTCCCGCTTTTACAAGGGTAAGGACGGTGAAAAAAAAAAGGAAACCGTTTTTGTCGACGCCGAAATATGGAATCAGGGCGGCGAGTGGGTCGCCGCTAACCTCACCACAGGCCGCCCGGTGCTTATCGAGGGGCGCTTGAAATCCGACAGCTGGGAGACGGCAGACGGCAGCAAGCGCCAACGTCTCTGCGTGTCCGCTCTTCGCGTAGTGCCCCTGGACTGGACAGCGAAGGACGGTGGCGGCGAGACACAAAAAGCCCAGCCGAAGCCGCCCGCGCCTGCAAAACCCACAGCCGAGGGGAGCCTTGACGATGACTTGCCGTTCTAAAGTAATTACCGCGCAACAAATCGAGATCGCGGTGGCCAAACACTTCAATTCCCGGGCAAACGTGATCGTGCCAAATGTCTACTTTGGCCTTGGCCTTCCGTACGAGGCCGACCTCGTGGTGCTCAGGCCCAGCGATTGGGCCATCGAGATCGAAATCAAAATCTCGGCGGCGGATATCAAGGCCGACCTTAAAAAGCGCCACAGGCACGACAGCCTGTTGTTTCGGCAACTGTATTTTGCTGTTCCGGAAGCGCTAGCAGATCACCCCGACATCCCGGATAGCGCGGGAATACTCAGTGTTTGTCAGATAAATAACCCCTACCGAAACGAACCTAACCTCGTCGTAAAAAATAAACGTGCCGCCGCCCTGCGAAAAGGTGCGGTCAAGTGGAAGCCGTCGCTCCGCCAGAAACTATGCGAACTCGCGGCTATGCGAATTTGGACGCTAAAAGAACACCTGCATATGGGATTGACGCAGAGACAGAAAGGAAGTTATGGATGACAGTACGAATATTCTAAAGGCTCCCTTCCCGTGGTTTGGCGGCAAGTCCCGCGTAGCCCCGGAGGTATGGGCCAGATTCGGCGACGTGAGGAATTACGTCGAGCCGTTTTTCGGAAGCGGCGCGGTTCTGCTCGGCAGGCCCGGCGGCGCGACCGGCACGGAAACCATCAACGACATCGACGGCTTTGTTGCCAATTTCTGGCGGGCGCTTCAGGCCGATCCGCCGCCGTCGCGCATCATGCCGACCACCCCGTGATTGAAAACGACCTGCACGCGAGGCATTCGTGGCTGGTGGCGCACTGTGGGGATCTGGGTGCGCGGCTGGATGGCGATCCCGAGTATTACGACGCCAAGATCGCGGGCTGGTGGGTCTGGGGCCTCTGTTGCTGGATCGGGTGCGGCTGGTGCTCAGGCAAAGGCCCGTGGCACCCCATCGATGGGCGGTTGATGAATACGAAAGGCGACGCGGGCCAGGGCGTGAATCGGCAACGGCCACACCTCAGCAACGCGGGCCAGGGCGTGAATCGGAAACGCGAGGGGCTCCGCGAATGGATGGAGGCGCTTTCCGAGCGGCTTCGCGGTGTCCGGGTATGTTGTGGCGACTGGGCGCGCGTCACAGGCAAAAGCGTAACGTACGGGCAGGGGCTGACCGGTGTATTCCTAGACCCTCCGTATTCCACAGAGGCAGAGAGAGATATGATGATTTATAGAAAGGACTGCGGCAAAGTCGCACACGATGTAAAAGCCTGGGCCATCGCCAACGGAGATAACCCCCTGCTTCGTATCGCGCTCTGCGGCTACGAGGGCGAACACGACATGCCTGAGTCCTGGACGTGCCACGCGTGGAAGACCGCAGGCGGCTACGGGTTACAGGCGGAAGGCGGCGCTGGACGCAATAACTCTGTGCGGGAACGGATTTGGTTCTCGCCGCACTGTCTTACTGTAGACGTGAACCAAATGGAGTTGGCGCTTGAATAACCGATTGACATTTCCGTCACTTTCTGCTACTTTTGATCGATAAAAGGAGACCGAAAATGCCACCCAAACTAAGAGAAAAAGACGCCGCGATTTACCTCGGGCTGAACCGCGTGACCCTCCGGGCGATGCGGCTCCGGGGCGAGAAAGCGGGACGCGCACCGATACCGTACTACAGAATCGGCGTCGTGGTGTACTACGACCGAAAAGACCTGGACTTTTACATCGAAAAGTGCCGGATCGGTGAGTCGCAGAAATGAGCGAGCCACGGCTGAAAATAAGGAACTGGGAGAGGTTCCAGCACTTCAAAAACCGCCGCCCGCCGTGGGTCAAACTGCACCGCGAAATTCTGGATCAACGCGACATCGTGGCGCTGTCGGACCGTGCGTTTCGTGTTTTAGTTGGCCTTTGGCTCTTGGCATCGGAAGATAACGATATGTCGGGGTATTTGCCGACAATCGATGATATCGCGTTTCGCCTTCGTGTCGATAAGCCTTTTGTTTCCAGTGCTTTACGCGAACTTGAAAATTTCGTGATATACGATGATGTCAACTTGATGCCGTCGCGATGCCAACCCGATGATCCAGAGACAGAGACAGAGACAGAGACAGAGACAGAGACAGAGGTAGAGACAGAGGTAGAGACAGAGACAGAGAGACAGGGGGGGATCCCCCCTACCCCCCCGCAGCGTGGACCCAGCCCCGCAGAATTCCTGGAGGTTTGGAATCGGGCATGCCAAAAAAACGGAATCAAGCGCTCGGGGCGAATGACGAGCAAACGAGTCGCCGGGCTGCGCCTGCGAAAGCGCGATCCCCACTGGGAGAAAAACTGGGAAGCGGCGATGTCGCACGCGTTGACCACCAGATTTTGCCAAGGCCAAAGCGCCTCGGGATGGACGGCAACCATCGACTGGTTCCTCCGCCCCGACACCGTGGACAAAATTCTGGAGGGCGTCTACGATGACCGAAATCCGAACGGAGGCAAAACCACCATCGGGGTGGTTGAGCCAAATAACGACCCACTGTGAAGGAAACACCATGGATTGGAAGATCGAAACCAGAAAATCGTTGATTGCAGGCTACAGTACGACGGTTCACGCCTGCGACTTAAAAGCAGGCTCCGCAAAAATTTCGCACCATCACCCCTCCGGGGATTGCGCCCTGCACATGACCTGCCATGGCGTCTCTGTCTGCATTCGAGTCCCTGATGTTGACACAGCAAAGGCTTTCGTTGCTGATTTTTTGATGCTGTTACAAAAGATTGCTATTTCGCTATGATAGTGCAGAAACCGTGCCCGGACTGCGGCGACCCCTACGAGGTGGCGCTGGACGAAACCCAACCCGAGGCGTTCCTCAGCGTATACCAAACCCTCGCCGTGTACTGCGACGCTTGCGTGGGGGTCAGGGTCAAGGCCTTGGAGCGCGCCGAGATGATTGAAGCACTTCGAAGCCGCTTCGAAACCCTGCTACGCCATGGCCTCGTAACGTCTCGCCTGCGGGAGGCGTCATTTGCGCGATCGGACCGGGCCATCGAGGCGATGAACCCGGAGGCGTGGAAAAACGCCCGAGAATGCCCTAGGACGCAAAATCTCTACATTTGGGGATCGGTAGGCGTAGGTAAGACCTATCTCGCCTTGTGCGCCCTGCGAGAGGCCTTTACGGGCGGCCTGAGCGTGGCGGAAGTCAGCGCAAGACGGCTAACCCAGGAATGCGACCGTTTCGAGTCGCAAAATTCCATGTTCCCAAAGTGGTGTACTGCTGGTGTGCTACTACTGGACGATCTGGATAAAACCGCGTGGAATTATCGGGGCATCAACGCGCTTTGGGAACTCCTGGACCGCCGCAGTGCGAGCCACCTCAGGACCATCGTTACCGCCAACGTCGAGATCAACGACTTGGTGAGGATGCTGGAGTCAAAATCGACCGACGGAGACTACATGAATGCGAGCATGGCGCGGGCCGCGCTGGACCGGCTGAAACCGTTCACAAAAATCGAGATGAAGGGGAAGTCACTGCGATGACTGTACTAGAGATGTTAAATTACGACCTCGATCATGAGATGGAAATGAGCATAGATGATCGGCTAGTAAGCGCGATTAGCGCGGCGCAGGAACTCGCGTCCAGGCTGGACGAACTGCATGATTTCATTCTCGCTGAAAGCATCGGCGAGTTCAACGAAAGCCAGTTGATGCTGTCCATCATTCGCGGGCCGGTGTACGACTCCGACGATTTTGATGGCGACTTTTACGATGACTGAACCCATGACCGACTACTGGTGTGAAATCCGCGATGAACGAGCGGCGATCTGTGAGTTTTATGCGGGTATGTCGCGACAGGCCGCGTGGGCGTTTGCAGTCAAAGAGGTGGATCGCCTGCGGGATGCGAAACGAGAGGAGAGACGATGCGCAGAGGCAAATACAACGCTAAGACAGTAGAGATCGACGGGCATAGGTTCGCCTCACAGGGCGAGGCGAGGCGATACGCGGAACTGCGACTGCTGGAGCGGGCCGACAAAATTCGGGACCTCGAACTCCAGCCGGGGTTCTGCCTCCAGGATGCGTTTACCGACAACGCAGGCAAGCGGCACCGCTCGATCACCTACGTTGCGGACTTCCGGTACTACGACGCGGAGATCGGGGCGTGGGCTGTCGAGGACTACAAGGGCTTCGAGACCGATGTGTTTTGCATCAAGAGGAAGCTATTTCAGTGTAAATTCCCCGACTACGTGTTTCGGGTGACGAAATAGCGGGGGCAAAATAAGTGTTGACAACCCTGGACAACATGTGTAACATCATGTCAGTTGTCTGGCGTGGTGAGGCAAGGCGGGGCGGGGCAGGGCGTGGCTTGGTATGGTATGGAAAATTTGAAGGTGAGGGACGCTTTTACGGCACGGCTTGGCGGGGCAGGGCAAGGCCGGGCAGGGCGAGGCGAGGTATGGTATGGAAATTTCAACTCAAGGAGAAAATAAAATGAGCAACAACGGATGCGGGATGCAGGTGGCGGGATGTTTTATCTCGCTCCTCGGCATGGCGTTACTGGGCATCGCGGCGCTGGCTGCGATGGCCGCTGCGGTTTAGCGCAGATAGAACAGGCGGGACCATGACAGTCGACAAGTGCCCAGTATGCGGAGGCGGCGTATTACAGACGCGGCTTTTCGGGCGGGAAAGGCGGTACTGTACCAGGTCCTGCAAACAGGCGGCGGAACGTGCTCGCGCAAAGGCCTTGCTTGCCGCGTGCCCCGAAGCGCCACCCAAGCCCAAACCGCCGCCCGCCCCTCCATGGGTAGACTACGAGACCAAGGCCGAGCGGCAACACCTCCGAGAATGCCTGTCCCTGGAGCAATTGCAACGCCAGATTCAGCGGGAGCGACGAGGCCGAGCGCCATACAGGGCGGGCACCATGGCCGAAGCCGCCGCAGTGGAAAAACAACTCAAAGGAGAAAAGTGATGACAGACAACCTGATATGGAGTTACGACTTGGACGCGGCCCCACGCGACGGCACAACGTTGCTGCTCAAGTTAAAATCTGGAGTCCAATATATTGGATACAGCGATGTAGATCACTGGGTAGGGGGTAAGTTTCACATCCCCGTGGCGTGGTGCCTGATGCCGAAAATCGAGGAGCCCGCACCCTCGCCGCCCCAGCGACCCCGATCTGTGGATGATGTTGCAGCAGAACTTGCGGCCCACGCCGCCTTCGCCGCCGCCCGCGCCTTGGCCGTGGATGCCATACGCGCTCGCACAGAGACGCCAACAGATCAGCAGATCGACGAACTCGCAACAGTGATCGAGCTTAAAAGTAAGACGCCGACTGAGTGGCGGCACCTGCCCATCCCATTTAGAACAACGCGCCGCGATCAGGCTCGCGCAGCCTTCGCGTACGTCGCGAAAGCGCTGGGGGAGGACCTGGCATGGGTGACGCCATGACCATCGAAGAAATCGACGACGAAATAGCGGAGTTAGAGGACGCCCGGCGGCGCGTCGAGGCAGAACTGGACAGCCTGTACCGGGCGCGCCGCGCGCTGATAAACAAGGAAGGAAAGGACGGGTTTATATGAAAATTTTGACGTTTGAGACGGTGGAGGTGGAGGTGGAGGCGGTGGAGGTGGTTGGGGATTGGGGGATTCATGGGGATAAGGAGGGGGGCTATGGGGTGACGCATATACCCACGGGGTGCCAGTCGTTGCGGGATCGCGTTTCGTTGTATTGGGCGCGCCAGTGGGCGGCGGTGTTGGATAAGAACAGGTCGAGGTTTCCGGAGGAGAAGTTTTTGTTTGGGTTTCATCCTTCCAAGGCGTGGCTTGATGTGGCGCGGGAACTTCGGCTTGAGTGGGAGGATCAGGTGCGGTCATGAACGGATGCCCACGCCTGCTTTGCGGATGCCAATCCCTGCACTACCGGAGGACCTGTCGTGAGTTATTCAGCATGGTACACGATCCTGCAATACCAGCCCGACGAGCGGAGGGCAGAACGTATAAACGTGGGCGTGGTGTTGGCATGCGAGGCCCTCAACTTTCTGCGATGTGCCACGCTGTCGTGTAGCCAGTACCGCGACCTCGCGAATATGTTCCCCCGCGCCACAGACACCCCGGAAGAGTTGTGCAACGCCGTCGAGGCCGTCGCTATGCAGATCCTCCGCGTGAGCCAGGCCATGGATCCAGGACGGTGGCCCACATTTCGCAACCAGGTGGCCGGTATTTCGCGAGGCATGGATGGAATAACTCGCCTGACCGGCTTCCAATATATCCCTAGCGTCGACGACCCACAGGCGGCGCTGCAGCGGCCGTTTGAAGAACTCGTAGAGACCACGTGACATGAGCGAACGAACGCGGATTATCCACCAGTCATCGACATGGGTGAACAGCCATAACACAGTATTTACACAGGTGATCTACAGTACAGGAGATGACGGAGCAAGCGGGGCGTCCGCCGTCTACATGATCCACCACATGGCCCGCGACTACGTGGGCGAAAGGTCGGGAATCCATGACCACGATTTATAACGAAATCGAAAGGCAAATAGCATGAAAGTCGTATACATCGCAGGACCATTCCGCGCAGCTACCGCGTGGCAGGTTGAACGAAACATACGTGCAGCCGAGGAGCAGATTCTGTACGTAGCGGAAATGGGAGCCTCGGCGCTCTGTCCGCACACAAACACCCGGTTTCTCGACGGAACGATGACGGGCGAATATTGGTTGGCTGCGACCCTCGAACTCATGCGGCGCTGTGATGCCGTGTTGCTCGTTGGAGACTGGGAGAAGAGCGCTGGAACGCGTGGCGAGGTTGCAGAGGCTGACGCGCTCGGCATGCCTGTATTTGCAAGCCGATCCGATCTAGCGCTTTGGATCGCATCTGATGCGTCCAGTCAATGACCGCGTTTCTGGCGGTCGAGGAAGGGACGTAGTGGCGCGGTGTGGCCGGAGACACACGCCTCCGGTTTTTCGTGGTAGAATGATTGATATAGCAAGTATTGACACATTGGTTAATTGAGGTCGAAAGAATGGCGCATTCAAAAACCAAGCGCAGCGACAAGCGAGGCATCGAGGGCCGCGAACGCCACACGCAGGCGCTCGAACTCCGCAAGGCCGGGTACAGCTACCAGGCCATAGGCGAGGTCATGGGCGTGACGGCGCAGCGCATCCACGCTATGGTCATGCGGGAGCTGGTCGACATCAACGAGACCCTCGCAGAGGCGCGGGAGTCCGTCCGACAGATGGAACTGGAGCGACTCGACAAAATGCTTGCTGCACTAGATCGGGGCATTTGTGATGGTCAGGCCGACGCGATCACCACGGCGCTCAGAATATCGGCCCAGCGCTGCAAGTTGCTCGGTCTCGACGCCCCCGCGAAAGTAGAGGTCACAGACACCACGCCCCGATTTATCCTTCCGGAGAACGCGGGAACAGCGGGAACAGATCTTGAGCCGAGCGCGTGACATTGATTTGCGGGAGGCGGTGCTGCCGAAGTTCGCGCCAGCTCTCGGGAATACCAGCCGTTACCTGATCCTTTACGGCGGCTCGGGTTCCGGCAAGTCGGTTTTCGCGACACAGAAAATCGTACTCCGCTGTCTGGCGAGTCCACAGCGGTATCTCGTGATTCGCCGCGTGGCCCGGACCCTGCGCCAGTCTGCATTTGCCGAAATCAAGGCCAGAATCTACGAATGGAAACTCTACGGGTCGGTGAAAATCAACTCCACGGAGATGACGATCACGTTCAAAAACGGGAGCGAGATTCTCTTCGCGGGCGTCGACGACGTGGAGAAACTGAAATCGATTACCGGCATTACCTCGATCTGGATCGAAGAGGCAACGGAACTTGGCGAAAATGACTTCATCCAGATAGACCTGCGCCTTCGTGGTGAAACACTGCACTACAAGCAGATCATCCTGACCTTTAACCCTGTGAGTCATCTGCACTGGCTCAAGCGGAGATTTTTCGACGACATAAGCCCGAAGGCCACGGTGATCAAGTCTACGTTTCGTGACAATCCATTCGCGGGCGACGAATACGAAGAGCTTTTCCAGGAGATGCAGCGGTACAGCAAGTCACTGTACCGCATCTATGCAGACGGCGAATGGGGCATCCTCAAGGGCCTGATTTTCAACCCGCCGGAGGTGATCGCGGCCTTCCCTGATCGATTCGACATGGATGCGTACGGCATCGACTTCGGCTTCAATAACCCGACGGTGATCATGCACGCTGGCTTTAAAGACGTGGACTGGACCCGGCGCACGGGCAGCATCTACGTCCGTGAACTGCTCTACGAAAGCAACCTGAGTAACACCGAGTTGGGCGACCGCATGCGCGCCCTGGGCATCGCGAAACGAACCCCGGTATACGCAGACGCAGCGGAGCCAGCGAGGATCAAGGAGTTGGCACGGGGCGGATTCAACGTGATCCCTGCAGCAAAAGGCAAGGGCAGCATTTCTGCGGGAATTGCCTTGATCCAGTCACTTATGGTATATACTACACCAGATAGCTCAGACTTTATATCCGAGATGGCAACGTACTCATGGGAAGAGGACCGAAACGGCAACAGCCTAGACACCCCTGTCCCGCTGAACGATCACGCTATTGACGCGCTGAGGTACGCAGTATGGTCCACGATGAAAAAACGAGTACGAAGCATACAGGTGCGATGATATGAGCGATTTGAAACTCTGTTACGAAACCATGGCGAGCAAAAACGCCCAGCACAGTATGCTGTGGCGGTATTACGACGGCGATCACCCGATTTCGTTTCTGAACGAGAAATTCAACCAGGTCTTCAAAAACGGCGTCGTGTTCAAGAAAAACTGGTGCCCCGTGGTTGTGAATACCAGCCGCGACCGGCTCAAGATCCAGGAGTGGCTGCACGAAGACGCCACAGCCTCCGAAGCCATGGGCAAGATCTGGAAGCGCGTCCTCAGGCGCATAGCTACCGATGTTACGGTCTCCGCCCTTGCCACAGGCGAGGGGTATATCGTGGCATGGCCCGGCAAGGACGGCCAGCCCAAGGCGTACTACCACGACCCAAGGCAGGTCCAGATCCTCTTTGAGGACGACGACCCGGACACCCCGAGGGTGGCGGCCAAGGTCTGGAAGTCCACGGCGGACAACGCCACGTACCTGAATCTGTACTACACCGATAGAATCGAGCACTACTATGCTAAGTCGTCGGACATGGATTCGTCGCACGCCTGGTCTGCTTTCAGGCCGACGGACAACCCCGTGGAGGGCAACCCCTACGGCGTGATCCCCGTGTTTCAGTTCAGGCCACAGCGGCGGACCTTGGCGGGCGAACTTACCAAGAGCGTTTTGAGCATTCAAGACGCGCTTAATAAGCTGCTTAACGACATGATGGTCACCTCCGAATACGCCAGCTTTAACCAGCGCTGGGCAATTGGCAATTTTGACAACGATGCGCCGCTTCCGATTGGGCCGGGAACCACGGCGATGATCCCGCCCGGCGTAGAGGGCGAGCAGGTGGCATCGACGGGCGTTTATCCATCCTCGGGGCCTGGGAACTACCTCGAATCCATGGGGGCGCTGACCAACGACATAGCGGCGATAACTGCAATACCACGTCACTACTTCGAGGGGCAGGGCGCGAATATCAGCGGCGAGGCCTTGCAGACCATGGAGGGGCCGTTGGTCGCAAAAGTATTAATGTACCAGGACAGCTTCGGCGAGACGTGGACGAATCTTATGTCGTTTATGCTGGGCATAGAGGGGATCGCCGCCGAGGCCGACGACATCGAGTGTATATGGGCAGACCCCCATACAGTACAGCCCCAAAGCCTGGCGCAAACCCGCTTAATCAACACGCAGGCGGGCATTCCGATTATCAACCAGCTTCGCGACGAGGGCTGGACGGCGAAGCAGCTCGACGAATTACGGACAGATGCCGGGTCCATGCCGCAACCCGCGCAGGGGGGGCAGTTTGGGCAACCCGCGCAGGCAGCGGCTACACTGCCCCGCGTGGCATCGCCTGAGGAAGCCGCGCCCCGCTTTGAGGCCATCGTTAAGACGCCAGACATCGCAGGCGAGATCGCCCGGAGCGGCATGCTGACACGGGCAATCAACCGTAGGAATGCCAACTGATGGCCTTCGCAGTTGAGGACATCGCGGCGGCAATTGCCAGCCTCGGGATCTTTGACCCCGGCGACGGTGCCGCGCTGGCCGCGTATCTATTTCCGCAGTACGCGGGGCAGCGGGACGACCTCGTGAAGGCGCACTACGACACGCTAATAGCACAGATCACGGGGCAGGTGTCTCAGGACATCCTGGACCGTGCATCGAACCTAGCCGAGACCGCAGCGGACAGCCTGCTGGCCACCATGAGCGCCGCCGATTTAAACACGATTGGCGAGAAAATTGCAGCAGGCATGGAGGCTGGACTCAACCCACGCGACATTGCCCGAAACCTGCAAGAGGTGCAGGGGCTCGACTCCAACCGGGCGGCGCAGTTTGAGAAATTCAAGGCTGGGCTAGAGGCCTCCGACATGACCGACGCGCAGATCGCCGCCGCCGAGGAACGCGAATTCCAGCGGCTGCTTGCGGAACGCCGCCACACCATCGCCAGGACCGAGGCGTCTAAGGCCGTGAACGAGGGCGATTTTCTGGCCGCAAAAAACGACGGCGGCAAGTACAAATACTGGCAGACGACGGGCGACGAAAGGGTTAGCGACGAGTGCCAAGGCAACGAGGCCGAGGGGCCGATCCCAATCGATCAGGAGTTTTCCGGGGGAGTGCAAACCGCGCCGCAGCACCCCGGTTGCCGCTGTTCGGTTTCATTCATCGACGATCCATCTGCCCTTGATCTATTCAAGGACATCACTGATAGAGGGGCGGAGCGAACCGCCACAGCAAAGGAGAAAGCTAAAAATGGGTAGACCTCGCAAATACCCCCTTGACACAGACACTACTACTGTGGTAGAGTCGGAAAAAGAGACGCAGAGCTTGGTAATTGACATACCTCCTCGCCTCCGGGTTGATCTGCTCGTGCTGAGTAGGCAACTCAAGAACTTGCAAAACTTTGTGGACAGGTTGATTCAGCGCGAGCGCGCAAAATCAGTTTGATACTGAAGGCGTGTAGCTTAGTGGAAAAGCGCCGTATTAAGTCTTTGGTCAGCCCGTAACCAGCCGGGCCGCTAAAGCAACGGATACGGAGGTTCGATTCCTCACGCGCCCATCAATATTTGAATAGCACGAAGGTCTTCGCTTTCACGAGTTAACGCCCGTAATTCATCTCCCCGATGGATTGCGGGCGTTTTTGTTTAACCCCGAGGAATGAAAAATGACGACGGATGCAACGACCGCCGGGACGCCCGAGGGAGCCGTGACTGGTACACCCGAGGCCAAGCCCGGCGACGCGACTACCCCGACAGAAACAAAAACGACCTTTAGCGCAGACGACGTGAAATCGCAGGTATCTGCGGCGGTCAACGCGGCGCTCAAAGCAGAGCGCGACAAACAGGCGGCTCTGCTTGCAGACGTGACGAAAGACAGCGAGTCGAAACTCGCCGAACTCACGGCACGGTCGGAACAGGCGCAGCAATTCGCGGACTTCGTGTCCGAGGCCAGCGCCGCCGGAATCCGAAATTTGAAGGCGGCGTACAAGGTCGCCAAAGATGACTACATCAATAGCAAAGGCAAGTTAGACCTTGCCGGTTTTCGCAAAGACAACCCCGAATTTTTCGCCTCCACTCCTGACGCCAACGCTGGCGCTGGGGCCGGGCATCAACACAAAACGGGCGGAATGAACGCGGCCATACGGGCAGCGGCAGGCGTCCGATAAGGTAGCAAAACATGGGATTTTCCGACCTGATTTCACGAGCGAATGCCTCCGCGCTGATCCCCGAGGAAGTGTACCCCGAGATCATCAAAGAGACGCAGGAAGAGTCTGCCGTTATGCGCATGGCAAAGCGCCTGCCGAACATGAACCGCTCCCAGGAAAGGCTGATGGTTTCCAGCGGCTTGGCCGACGCGTTTTTCAATGATGGTTCTGGCGCTGACAACGCGCTGGCGCAAACCACCTCCAGCGAGTGGGCGAATCGGTACATTGATGCAGAGCGAATCACCGCTATCATCCCCATTGCAAAATCGGTGATTGCCGATACCGCCTATGACATCTGGGGGCAGTGTCGCCCGCAGATCGTCGGGGCCATTGCCAAGCTGGTTGACGCCGCCGTGATTCACGGAACGAACATTCCCTCTTCCTGGTCGACGAACCTTGGCGAGACCGGCACCGCCCGCGCAGGCCTTGTCGCCCGAGCCACAGCCGCCAGCCAGACGATCAGCCTTGCCTCGTACGCCGACATGTACGAGGCGCTTCTCGGCGAAACCGATGCGGGCGCGGATGGCCTCGCCATGTTGCTGGAGGCCGACGGATACATGGTGTCGGGCTACATCGCCCATACTTCCGTCAAGGGCAAGCTTCGTAACACCCGCGACGCCAATGGCCAGCCGATTTTTCACTCGGGCCAGCAGATCGGGACCTCTTTTGCCACGGGCTTCATCGACGGTGCCCCGGTCCTGTACCCCCTGAATGGCAGTATCAGCGCGGCTTCCGCGTTGGTCGTCGCCGGTCAGTGGGATAAGCTGGTATACGCCATTCGCGAGGATCTCACCTTCGAGATCGGCACCGAAGGCGTGATCACCGATTCCGGTGGCAACATCATTCACAACCTCTGGCAGCAGAACATGGTGGCGCTCAAGGCCACGATGCGCCTCGGGTTTGCGCTCCCCAACCCCATCAACCAGATGAACGAAACCGAACTCACGCGCTGCCCGTTTGCAGCGCTGACTGCATAGTACACTTCAACAGTCGCATAGCGGCGTAAATGGAGACAGAAACATGGGACTTTTCCCCAAGGCACTGAGCGAATATCTGGCGATCACGGGCATTCCGCGTGGGCCGAATTCGCAGGTTTTTATTGTCGACCCCCAGAGCGGGAGCGATAGCAATTCCGGCAAGTCGCTGTCGAGTCCGCTGCTCACCGTGGCGGCGGCGTACGCGTTGTGCACCGCGAATCAGAACGACTGCGTTGTGATGATCGGTGGGCCTACCGCTGATTACCCCTCGGCGTCAATCGCGTGGAGCAAGGCTTACACTCACCTTGTGGGCTGGTCTGCGGACCTTCCCGGCGTTGGCCAGCGCTGCCGAATCGTGGGTAATGCCACCAACGATCTGGACACGATTATCACCATTTCGGGCGATGGCTGCATCTTCCGAAACGTGCAGTTTTTCCAGGGCAACGACGCCGCCGAGGATTCCAGCGCGGCGGTGGTTTCCGGATCCCGGTGCCACTTCCAGAACGTGTTTTTCGCGGGCATGGGCCACGCCACGGCGGCGGCACGTGCAGGCAGTTACAGCCTTGGCCTGAGCGGCGCGGAAAACACCTTCGTTCGCTGTACCATTGGCCTGGCGTCGATGGCCCGGACCGCCGACAACACCGAATTGCTGATGACCGGCGAATGCAACCGTAATAAGTTCATCGGTTGCGAATTCGTGGCTTGGGCCAGCCGGGCAGGCAAGCTGCTCGTTACCCTGGACTCCACGGCGGTACCGTACACGCTCCAATTCGAAGACTGTTTGTTCGACGTGTTCAAGTCGAATAACGGCGCGACCGGCACGGCGGCCAACCACGCGATCAGCGATGGCGCGACCCCGTACCACGCGATTGTCCTGCGTGGCGACTGCCAGCTTATCGGCATTTCCGCGTGGGCGGACCCCGTGACCTACACCCTCCAGGCGTTGCCCGTGCCCCATGCGAATGGCGGTATCAGCATCGTAGGCGCTTAGGCCATGGCCGAGAAACTGAAAAAGGCCGAGGCTGACGCCAAGGCCCCCGACAACGATCACAACGTGGTCAGCAAGGAAGAAGGGGATCGAATCTCCGCCATCCTGCTGGCAAACTGCTAACCCACGAAAGGGCCAATGTAATGGCTGGAAATATTGCGACAACCCAAAATGGCCGACTGGTCATTGAATTTACCGGCGAGACATCGACGGACGGCGGCGGCATCGCGTCGATTGCGAACCCCGAGGGCGCGACCCTGCTGATCGTCCAGAGCACGCTGTATGTGTCGGCGAACAGCACCGGAGCGGCAAACCTGGACGTTGGCATAGGGGCAGCTGCGACGACCGACGCCACGGACATCATCAGCGCGCTGGCGATGGCCGCTGCCGAGGGGGTCGTATACAACGGCCACGCCCGGCAGAACACCGACAAGACCGCGATCACCGCGCCTGCGCTGTGGACCTCCAGTAATTTCCTGAACCTGACGGGATCTGCCAGCACGGCGGGCCTCGCGGGGAAACTCATGATCGAGTACGTCCGACTCTAGATCCTCCATCCCCACACCCCCCGCGCCGTTGCTTTCTCTCCTTGGTTGGCGGCGCGGGGCACCCCTAAAATCAGAGGCGACACAATGGCAGTTACAACGGATCAAATCGCGCAGGTACGGCGGATGGTGGCGGAGCCTACGTCTGACACGTACAGCGACGACGCGTTCCGCACCGCCATTGCGGCGCGGGCCTGCCGTGACAGCCGTGGCATAGAGCCCACGTATCTGGACTTCACCACGGACCCGCCGACCTACACCACGAACCCGAGTTGGATCGAGACATACGATCTCAACGCGGTGGCCGCCGATATCTGGAACGAAAAGGCCGCTGCCGTGGCCTGTGGTCACGATTTCTCCGCTGATGGTGCCAGTTATTCGCTGTCCCAGAGGTTCGCGCAGTACAGCAAAATGGCGCAGAAGTACAACAGCCGACGGCGTCCCGGAAGCCTGCGCGGCGTTTCCAGCCAGCGCGAACTCGTGGCCTCCGAGGGCGGGTATTCGGTGGTCGAGACAACGCCGATAATCGACCGATACAACGACGACGGAGTGTTTAACAATTGACCTGCCTGACGCCAGATTTTGCCAGCCTTCGGGTTGTTGCGGAAAGCACGTTTTTCGACGCGTGCGAAATTGGCACCGTGGCAGCCCACACGTGGGGCAGCGCTGACACCACGGCGGGGACGGTGACATTCGGCGACGCCATGGCTTGCGGGTTTAACCCCGCGAATCGTGGCGAAACCAAAGACGGATCGCAGGCCCCGGACCTTGACGCCACACTGCGCCTTCCGATAGGCACTGTGGTAGATAACGTTTCGCGAGTGCGAATCACGGAGCGAAACGGAGAGGCGATTACCGCCGAACTTTACAGCGTGGAGGGCCTGCCGCAGCGCGGGCCAACAGCGCTTGTCCTTGGACTGAAACGAATCACCGGGAATTCCACCCGGTAGGAGCAATGTAATATGAGCCTGTCCTCTCCCCTGATCAAGTTTGGTATCACGGCCAGCGAAGTGCTGACCGACGAATCGTTGTCAAGCACGGCCAAAACGGTTACGCACTCCGCGTTTGACGAGAGCGTAACCCCGGACCCCGCGACGATAATCAGCGAAGACGTGTATGCACTCAGCGGTGGCGCGGCCACCATTGACCTGCGGGCGCTGTACACCGTGGCAGGCGGGTCTGGCGACGGCAATGGGCTGAAAGTGCAGGGTTTCTATTTCAAGAACCTTGGGGCCAACGCCATGACCATTGTCGCCGGTGCATCAAACGGCTACCTGATCTTCGGCACGAGCGGGAGCGTAGTAGTACAGCCGAGCGGCGGGTTCAGCATGAACTTTCAGGATGCCAGCGCTGATATCGATGACACGCACAAGACCATCGACATCTCTGGCACGTCTGCACAGACCTTCGAAGCTGGCTTTATCCTTGGCTAAGTCCTCCGTCACCATACGCCCGAATAAAGGCGCGATCAAGCTGCTTCAAAGCGTGGCGGATTCCGACGTGAAGACCTTCGGACAATTGGCCCTTGGCGAGTCCCGCCACGTCTGCCCGGTGGCGGAGGTGCTTGGCGGAACGTTGAAAAACAGCCTTGAGATGGAGGTGGAAAAGCCGAAATCCATTGTGCTTCGAAGCCGTACCGGGTACGGCGGCTGGGTCCACTTCGGGACCTCGCGTATGGTTGCCAGGCCGTTCTTTGCCTGGGGAACCGATGCCGCGATCCCGAAATTCGTGGCCTTCATCAAAGGCAGGAACAAATACCGTGGTTGACAAGCTGGAAATATTCCGTCAGTTTTTGCTGGAGCCGAGCGCGCTTACGTCTGCGCTGGGCGGCGATTACGTCACGGTGAACCGGCTTCCTCCTGGCTTCGACAACACGCACCCCGCGATCCTAGTGATGCAGGAGACCGGCGGCGCGCACGTGGCGGGCGGAGAAGTCAGCGACGTAGTGATTTGTCGTTGCTATGGCGGCAGCGATTTAGACAGCGACGCCCGCGTTGTTTTCCGGGCCCTTTATGACCGTTGCCTGTTGCCGGGACCAGACAGCCCGATTAAGCAGGTGTTCTATCAGAGTGATTTTTTTGGCGGGGACGATCCGGTAACGGGCTGGCCCTCTTACGTTGGACGGTTCACCGTCTACATGGAGAATTAGACATGGCTTCGAATTTCATCCGGCGGGTATTGATCGCCACGGCAGCCGAGACCACGCGGCCCACGGCCCCGGCGCTCGGCTCCAATATCAGCAGCGTATCGGGCTGGTTTTCCCTGGGCAGCCGCGCCCGTGGTGATGATGGCGACCTCGACGGCGACCGGATCGACGTGCCCATGTTCACGGAGTACGGCGTGATCCATCCCCCGCAGGCCATGGTGCCGACCGATTACGTCGCAATGCAGAACGGTCCAGACGTTTTCGACTTCGTGGCCTACGACGTTTCAAAGTCCGTTGTCGAACTCGCCAGCGACATGTCCTATACCGGGCAGCTTGGCACCAAAACCCTGGACACCGTGAAACGATCTCTGGTGATCGAGGTAAACGGCCTGTTCTATCTGTACTTCCCTAACGTGGAACTGGCGATCACAACCATCGGGCAGGGTTTCAGCACAGACGGGCAGGCCAAGACGACGTTTAATTGCAAGCCCTGCGCGGGCTTAACGGTTCCCGCTGGCTTTCTCAAAGTCGACTACGAGGCCGCGTAATGCGAAGCGACAATGATCGTACAATGAATGCCCCATTTCCTGTGTTCTGCATCCCCGTGGAGGGCCGCGAGAAAACATTCAAGGCCCGAGCCCTCACGATGAAGCAGGCCGCCGAATGGTGTCCTATGGTTGTAGGATTCACCGAGGAATTGCAGCGGGCTACCGGACTTAATCAGTACACCAGATATGAAGTGCTGGCGTCGCTGCAAGAAAAGGCTATCGACCTACTCAAGGCCTGCCCCACGATTGAGCAGTCGGACCGCGTGGACTGGGACGCCCTGACCTACGAGCAGCTACTGGCCGCAATTGATGAAATCTTCGAGGTGTCGGACCCTTTCGCTCGTGCCCATCGAATCAAAATGGAGGCCGTGGAGAAACAGACCCGGGCCATAGAGGCGATGGGCAAAGCGGGAGTAGATATAAGCAAATTTATGCCGTCGCCCGGCGACTTGGGATCACCGTCCCTGGGCTGATCGAGACGCACACGAATGAACAGTACTGGGACATGCTGCTGCACCTTAATGCTGAGGTGGAGCAGGAGAAAAAAGCCCATGCAGCAATGAAGCCCGCACGCCCGAGTCTGCTCGGATAGAAAGGATCACCAGATGAGTATTATAGCTGGTGACGTATTCTGGCGAATCGGCGGCGACACCAAAGGGCTGGAAGAGGCCATGAGCAAGGCCCGCAACGCCGTTGGTGTGGCGATGACTGCGGCAGGCGCGGCAATCACCACTTTTGCATATAAGAGCGTGACCTCTTTCGCTAACACGGCGGATGAGTTGGCGAAAATGTCGCAACGCACCGGGTTTTCGATTTCCGCGCTGTCTGAACTTAAATTCGCTGCGGAGCAAAGCGGGACCAGCATAGAGGGAATAGAAAAAGCCTCGCGAAACCTTTCGAGTGTAATCGTTGACGCCTCTGCGGGGAACGAGCAATATCAGCAGACCATTGCCGCGCTTGGGCTGTCATGGCAAACCCTTGGTAGCCTGTCGCCGGAAGAGCAGTTTCTGCAAATCGGCTTTGCCCTCGCCGACGTTGAAGACGCGACGCTGCGGACATCCATGGCGAGCGATTTATTTGGGGCACGGATGGGGACCCAACTGCTGCCTATGCTCAATTCTGGCAGTGCGGGGCTACAGGCCATGCGCGATCATGCGGTTAAGCTGGGCCTTTCAATCGGCCCTGAACAGGCCGCACAGGCCGAGCTTTTCAACGACACGATGGACCAGATGAAGGCGGCGCTTGGTAGCCTCAGCCGTGATGTGGCGATAACGCTGATACCGATACTCACGGATCTAATGATCTACATACGTGATACTGCTACAAATTTCCGTGCATGGCGCGCAGAACATCCCGGACTAACCGAGGCGATCACGAAACTGGTTCTTGCCGCCGGTGCAATCATGACCGTTTTGGGGCCGCTTTTGATAATGCTCCCTGGAATTGCTACCGCGTTTTCGGCAATCAGCGCGGCGATCCCTATTGTCGGCGCTGTGTTGCTGGCGCTCACTGGCCCCGTCGGAATTGTCATTGGCGCAATCGGACTGCTTATCGCTGCCGCGTGGTATTTCGTCGATGATTGGGGCCTCGTCTGGGAGGCGGTAAAATCAACCGTACGTGGCGCGGCGGAATTTATCGTGTGGGTTCTACAGCCGGTTTTTGACCTAATTGGCGGGCTTATGGATCTTGGGCGTGGCATCGGCGACGTGGTTGGGTCTGCGATTTACGGTGGTTCCCCTGTGGGCCTCGCCACGGGCGGCACGGTTACGGGTGGCGGTTGGGCCATGGTCGGTGAGCGGGGGCCGGAACTGGTGCAGATGCCCCGTGGTGCCACGGTATACGATGCCGGGCAGACCGCCGGGGCGATGCAGGGCGCGGCTTCCGGCAACGTCTACAACCTCAACTTTGGCAGGGACAGCGTGAGGAGCGATGACGATATCAGGTATATCGAGCGGAGTTTAGCCAGGATGCTGGAAGGCGATCTGCTTGCCATGGGGGTACGGGCCTAATGCATTCCTTCACGTATAAGGGCGTCGATTTTGGCGGGGAGAACTACCGTGTCACCGTTGTAGGCCAGAACTACGAGCGGTTGCCGCGCCCGCGCCTGGCCGTCGATGAATACGCGCAGGCCGACGGCGCAGCGTTCCAGGGGTCGACGTACGGCCCGCGAACGATTAACCTCGATTGCCGGTTGGTTTCCGTGACGGAGGCCGACAAGGAGACCTATATTGAGAACCTGCTTACTGTATTGGCGTTGTCCCAGTCCGATGGCGGTGGCGATCTCACGATTGACGCGATCCCGAACAAGGTGTTTACCGGTGCCCGGTTGCAATCGGGAGTAGAGGCGGCATTGTCTGCGCGAATGGAGGCCTTCACGCTTCAATTTATCGCGGATCCCTGGACCTCGGCCACGGAGGCCACGGACACCGGCGACGTTGCCGTAAGCGGCACGGGAACCACGGAGGTGACGCTGTGAGCGTTGGCGGAACACAGATCACCGATGCCGTTTACCTGATCAAGAACGGGGCGACGCCCTGCGCTTCGGTGCAGATCACCAACGCAGCCACGGGACAATCGGTTTTGTGGAATAACACCCTTGCAGCCAGCAAGTGGATCAGGTTTTCATCCACCACGCAACGGGTTGAGACATCGACCGACAGCGGATCGAACTGGACCAAAAGCAACGCGGGCGTGACCGGCGTTATCCCGCGCCTCCAGGGCGGGGTGGCAAACGCTTTAACCATTGTCGGTCCGTCGACCGGGACCCGCAGGATCACGTATACCGCGAAGGGGATTTGAGATGGCCCAGAGGCCCGTACACATAGCAGCAGACAAGTGGTTTACCACGCTTGATGGAAGCATCAACGACAGCGTGACTAGCCTCGATTTGGCGGACGCCAGCGACCTGCCCACGATTTCCGCGTTTCGCGACACCGTGATCCATATCGATTCCGAAAAGATGCGCGTGACCGCCGTTTCCAGCAACACGCTTACCGTAGAACGGGGCTATGGCGGTAGCACAGCGGCGAGCCATATCGACGGCGCGTATGCCGCCATGTTCCACGTCCGCGAGTTTTTCAACGACATGGCCGAGCGGATAGGCACCCTTGAGGCGCACCTCGGGGCGTTCTTCACCGTGGCTGAGGGTGTCAGGCAGGACGGCGGGTTGCAGGTAGAGGCGGAGGGCACGCCAAGCATGACGGTGACGGTATCCGCTGGGCTTGCGATTGTCTCCGGGCAGCCGGTGGCGGCGAACGCCGTTACTTCCCTTGTTTTTGTCGCCCCGGTAACGAATCCACGCATTGACATAGTACAGATCAGCCAGTTTGGCGTTGTGACATCAAAGGCGGGGACGGAGGCGGGGTCACCAAGCGCGCCTGCCGTCGACACCGGAAACCTCCTGCTGGCGAACATCCATCACACCACGGCGGAGACCGTGATTAAAGACACGGACGATTCGACGAACGGGTACATTGAGCCTGCCCAGGTGTACCTGTGATCCTGGGCCTGATAGGTAACGACCTGATCGGGGTCGACTTTTTCTTGCCCGCGCCAGCCGTAGAGGTTGCGGATTTCTTCGACCGCCCGACATGGGAGCGGCCAAGTCTTGACCTGCCATACACAGCCCCTGTAGTAGAGTACGACTTTTCCGGGGAAACGCCGGGATTTAGCGGCGAGGGCAGCAGCTTTTTTATCGACCTGACGCCGGGATTTTCGGGCGGCCTTCCAGAATTTACAACATGGGATCCTCCAGCAACGGACTCCCCGACAGACGGAGGTACGCTGACATCGGTTTCCGCTGGCGGAACCGTGAGCGTGATCGAAATCGAGGCCGAGCGCCGCGACTTTTACCGCGTGGAGGTCTACACTCGCGCAGGTGTGCTGGTGTCACGCGTGCCCGGCTGGACGCGGGGGCGGCTGATTCGCACCCTCGACAGGGCCAGTACGCTGAGCCTGACTGTACCCATTGGCGAGGAAGGCGTTGCAGACCTTGTGCGCCCAAATCTGATTTGGCTGAGGGACCGCTGGGGCTTCGTTGTCGACACCTTCCAGATCCAGCGACGCAAACCCAGGGGCAGCGGTGACGCGTCCTATGTCGATATAGAGGCACAGGGCCGAATCACGGAGTTGATTGGCGAAGTAGTGCAGTCCTATTCCACGGAAGACAAAATATCTGTAGCCTCTCACGTTGCGGCATTGATTGCGCTGCAACTTCGGGATACCCCGACCCCGGTGGGCACGATTGACGACGAGATCGGCGTAATAGAAACGCGGTTTTCCTGCGAGGATACCAACATCCACGCGGCGCTGTTGCAGCTTCAATTCACGTTGCCCCAAGACTCCCGAGGGCGGATCTACGTCGACCCACAGGGGCGCCTGAACTGGCGAGTTGCACCGGGCGACCAAACGGAGCAGGTGATTACCCGTGACCTGAATGTCCGATCTGTTGAGGCCGATATCGACTACGACAGCATAGTGAATCGGATCTACCTCTATGGGGAGGGCAACGACCCCAGCACGCGGCTTGCGCTCACCGGCTACATCGACGAAGATGCGACCGAATACACGACGGACTACCTCGACGACGCCGCCAGCATAGCCACCTACGGCCTCAGGCCCTACGTGAAGCAAGATCGCCGAGTGAAACACCAGAGTACGCTGCTGGCGATGGCACAGCGCATCCTGGAGGAATTCGCGGACCCGCCGACGACCGTCACCGTTGAACTGCTCGACGTTGCAAAGGCCGATAACGCGCTGCTGGGCTGGCGTGATATTGAGGTGGGCGGCACCTACCGAGTTACGGATGACGATCTTGGCATCGAGTCCAGTATCGAGATCATCAAGATCGAGACAGACCTGGCCCGTCCCGTGCCTATCCGCGTCGAACTCACGAATCAGACGCGAAGCATTGCGGATATTCTCAACCGCTTCCTGGACGCCACTGTACAGCCGCTGGACGTTGACGGCGACCGCTACCCCACGATGGGGCGCAACTACTCCGCCACAGATGCGCGTAATGCGCGGGCAGGGGATTCCCGTTGGCAGGGCGACCATGCGGAGATGCACGACGGCGCGGACTGGCAGGAAATCGAAACCAATGCAGACCCGATCTGGTATACGGCGGACAGTTTCGCGGAATTCATAGACGCATCTACCGTTGCTGTGACCGCCCTTGGCCGCATCATCGCCGGAGACGACAACGGCAAGGTGTACAAGATCAACGCCGACGGCGACGAATGGATTCCGTTCGGCTCCGACGTTCCCGTGGTTCTGGTCCTGCCTGCCATCCCGACTGACGGCATGGCCGAGGTCTATTGGACCAGCCTCGGCGGAGGCACGGGCGACGATCAGGTGTGGCGGGCCTACGCCAACCAGGCGGCGTGGACACCTACGCAGAAATTTACCGCCAAATCGGGAGCCGTGGTGTAATGGGCTGGTACAACAGCGGAGTATGGGACGGCCTCGACGGCACCAATATTCAGAATGTACTGGTGTCGCTTTGCAACGCGGTAAATGAGCGACGCGAAGCCATAAACGCCCCTTTGGTGCAGTGGTTGACGAATGGCGGGTATACGACAGATCCACTTGTTGCCGACGATTTCAGCGGTCTGGATTTGCTCAAAACCAACTACCTCCAGCAGGTCTACGACCAAATAGAGGCGCTTGTTACGTCGGCGAGTCATGTCGCGTATACGCATTGCCCCGGATTTGCGAAGGCCTCCGACGACTCGGCAAAAGGCTCCGACCTCTGGACGATGGCATCCCTAGCCGTGAATATAGGCGCGTTGCCTCCCTCTACGATTGCCACGATCTTTGACCAGCCCGCAGCGGAATGGTGCAGGGATGCGCTGGACCGCCTTATCTATCCAGTGATCTACCCGACCAACGAAGTGGACGAAATCGATCAGGACATCGGTTCTGGAACGCGAACCTACTGGAAAAGCACGGTCCCAAATCTTCCGACTGAGTACACCGACGCGGAGGCCGCTTGGGACGCTCAGGCGGCAGACGGATCCGGGACAGCGTCCATCTCTGGCACGGCAACGCATGCGCATTTTTCGGTGTCTCCGTACTGGAAACTGGATGATACCGTGCGGTATCGCGCCGCTTCATTTTTGCGATCTGTCCTACAGGTAGCCCCAAATATCAACGGACTCGGGACAGTAGTTTACGAATATCAAGGCGACATCGTCAACGCGTGGCTCGTTCTGCGAACGAATGCAAACACCGTTAGCGGTGACGTAGCGGCAACAGTGTTCGGTGCGGAGGAAATAATCTCGGCGGCGGGCACCGGCCTCACCTTTCGCGAGGTCAACGTGCCGGTTGACGCATTCAGCGCGACTACCAGTACTAACCCTGTAGTACATCTAGCAGACGAGCCGACAGAGAACCCGTTTAGCGGTTCGTTTGACCCCGCAGACCCAGATCTTGAAACAGCGACGGGGATAGGAAATATTGGGGTTTACGCGTTTTTCCGCTACGAGAAAACATCACCGCTTATAAGTACCATTCCAGGAACGAGCTTTACGCGTTTCGTTCTCGACCTTTCGCCGATTCTGACAGACCAGGCCTGATATGGTATACTGGAAAACACGGAGTATACACCTATGAAAAAGCGATATTTAGCGCTCGGCATTGTCTGCATTATCATGCTGGCGGCTGTTGCGCAAAACCAGTTCAGCGTACTCAAGATCGGCCCGAGTCCTACCAGTACCACGATCACCCTCCAGGGCAGTACCGGCACAGTGACGGCCACGGAGTTTGTCGGGGGCGGCGCGGGAATCACCGGGCTGAACGTTTCCACTGTGTCGGACTCGGACTTCCGCATTCAGGACAACGGCGACGCCACGAAACAGATCGCATTTGAGGCCTCGGGAATCGCGACCGGCACGGATCGGACTTACACCCTGCCGGATGCATCGGGGACCTTGGCGCTCACCAGCGGGCTGCATGACGCAGTGACCGTATCTGGTGCCTACGATTACATCACGCTATCAGGTCAGGATCTCGTGCGTGGGCAGGTTGATGTCACTACCGATATAACCGGCACCATCGCGGATTCGCAAGTATCTGACACACTCACGGCATCCCTGTTTACGGGTAGCGGATCGAGCACCACGGCGGTGGACCTCGCCACGGCGGAGGTGGCGGGCGATCTACCGCTGGCCAACGTGGCGCAGATAGCACAGTCGACGATAGCAGGACGGGCGGCGGGTGCCAGCACGGGCGACATCACGGCGCTAACGCCATTGCAGGTCCGCACGATGTTGCAGACGCCCACGAGCGTGACATCGTCGTCCAACGCGGCGGCGTGGAACTCGGATAATGGGCAGACGTTTAGTCATACGCTGAGCGAGAACACCACGGTAGCAGCGTCGAGCGGTACAGAATTCGACGGGCAGATGGTGATATTCGTCGTCACCCAAGTGGCTGGCGGCTACACGCTGGCGTGGAACGCGGAGTTTGTGGCGGCGGATGGCCTGAACGCCAGCATGACGGCGGTGACGGCAGTGAACGGCAACATGAGCGTCTACGGATTCATTCGGGTGGAATACCTGAGCCAGTGGCATCTCGTGGCGTATAAGGAGCTTGCCCCATGATGAGGTATTTGATTGCTCTGATCTTGCTGCTCTGCGGCACCGTGGGTGCCGTCGAGACGGGATGGACTGCACTTAGTTCTGTATCTCAGTTGTCCGACGGTGATGGAATAAATTGGACGAATGCGTCTGGCGTCTATTCGACGATGAACCTTGATACGGGTGGTGGGACAAACACGCTCGTTGTCACATGGGCTCTCGGCATACCTTCAGACGCCACCATCGACGGCATCCGTTTCCGATACTCCGCCAAATCTAATACGGCCACCGACATGGCCGAATATGGGTTCCGGATACGAATTGGCGGCGTTGCGGTCGGAAATGATTTATATACATCGGCCAACTACACTACTTCGTATGCTACTTATTCGCACGGCTCCGCTACGGACGTATTCACTATATGGGGGATTACCCCAACAGCAACCGAGGTCAATTCAATCAGCGTTGGGCTGTATTGTTTAGACGACGGGGGTGGTGATCTGGACGACGTGTGGGTTGACACCAATAATTTCGAGATTAACGTCGACTATACCCTCGCTGCGGAAGGCGAGGGTGAGGGTGAGGGTGAAGGCGAATTCTTCCTGTTTTTCAACCGATAAGGATTAACACACCATGTTAACTGCAATTTTAATCGCGGCCATTGGGGCCACCTACACCATTGACGGTATCGAACTCGCACGGGGCGAGGCGGCTTGGCTGCAACAGGCGCGTGTGGAGTACGAGCGCGATCTGCTGGCCTTCATTCAGGCCGACACTGCGGCCACTGCCGCCACGGTGGAATCGGCGCGGGCCGACCTCGCTGAGTTGCCGGACGGCGCGGAAAAAACCGCGTTGACTGCACAGCTTGCGGCCATCGATGCCGCCACGGCAGAGCGGGTGAAGCTGGCGGATCGCGACTTCAAAAAACGCGCACGAAAACGACCGACGGCGGTGCAGGCGCGACAAAATACGCTAAAGGTTTTCTACAACAACCAGCTATCGAAAATACGTAGCGGTGCCGACATCGACAAGGACGGCGTATTGCAGCCCTCTGAAACAGGCCTGCCAGACTTTATCTTCGCGGCCATTGACGCGAATAACGACGGGGCGCTTGCCGCCGCCGAGCTTGCCACGTACTGGTCGGGCCTGTAACCGATGGCAGAGCCTGGAGGGGAGTTGCCGAGCTGGATAGCAGGAGTTGCAGCCGTGGGCACCCTTATAGGCGGTGTGATTGGCGCGATTTTTACCCGGAAGCCGGTGGACAAACCGGAGACAGGAGATCACGTGTTGGCGCAGAGAGTCGCAGAGATGGAGCGCAGGCAATCCGAGATGGATGATCGCATTGACGACATCTTTCGCCTGCTCGATGGCGTGAAAAGCCAGCTCTCCACGGTCGCTGCCGACGTGCGCGAGGCCCTCACGCGTTTGCAGGAGCGCCGCAAATGACCACTGTACTACGGCTGTTTGATGGCTACCCGCATACCTCGCCGGATCTGCGTGACGAAGTGCTGCGCGCTCAGACCCTGTTACAGGACGCAGGGGAGGAAGTCGACCCCGACGGGTATTTCGGCGAGGGCACAGAGGCGGCGGTGGTCCGATTCCAGCAAAAGCGCGGGCTGCTTGCCGATGGCATCATAGGCCCGATCACGTGGGCTGCGCTTGACGGCAAGGTCTGGCACGGCGACATGGAATTTCCGACGGCCCGCGAAAAAAACGACGGCGTTTTGTCTGCCCACGCACGGGAGGCCGCGAAATATTGGGACGCCATCGGCAATGCGTCGATGGAATACCGGGTGCCACAATGTGTAATCGCAGGCGTTGGTTCCCGCGAGAGCGGCTGGGGTATGGCGCTGCGGCCTCCGGGCCCGGGTGGCACCGGTGACTTCGTCCCGCGCAAGGGTGGGCTTCCTGTGGACGGGCAAGGCTATGGCCGAGGCCTCATGCAGATCGATTTCAGCGCCCACGAATTCGCTCGTACTGGCCAATGGCGCGACCCTGCCCTGAATATCGAATACGGGGCCAAGACGCTCGCCGGTAACATCAAATTCTTCCAGGGCCGTGGCAACGCGCCTGCCCACGTGCTGAGGCTGGCTATTGCAGCCTACAACTGCGGCGCCAGAAACGTGACCAGGGCGCTCGGGGCGGGCCTCGACATCGACTACTACACAGCCCATCGCGATTACTCTGCCGACGTTCTGAGCCGGTCGGGGTGGTTTTATGCGCAGGGCTGGCGGTGATATACTATGGCATCAATAGGGAGACGTAAAAAAATGAAACGATTTAAGTGGGCCATCACGGCCAAAAAGGCGGCAATAGCTTTCGGCACCTACGCCGGGGCCATTGGTGCCGCGCTCGCCACCGTGGACATTCCCGACGGCGATGTCGGCAGCAGCACGGCGATTGCCATCGGGATCGGTGCAATCGCCGCTGTTGCGAAAGCCGTCAACAACGTGCGCAAAAACAAAAACCGCAGTACGCCCTCCGGCTACTGACGAAAGGACAACACTACCATGGTATTTGACGATCTGTTTTCCGCGATCTCCGGCCTGATTTCAAATCTGACCGACTACCTAAGTCTTCTACTGGCCACCCTCGTGGAGGCCATCGCGCTGTTCGGCTTCTAACGATCTCCTTGGTTGGCGGCCTCGTCTATCACCTGTAGTGATGGGCGGGGCCGTTTTGTTTTGCTGCACAAAATTTCAGTGTTGACAGGCAGACTTATTTATGTAATAATTAAGTTACGAGAAACGGCAACCAACCAAGGAGAGAGACGATGACCAAAGCTGAGTACCTGGAAGAGAACGAATGCTGCATCGAAGACGAAAACCTGCCCAGCCTTCACGCTTGCCCCGATGCAGCCTGGGACCTGATTGTGGCGGTCGGACAAAAAGCCTTTGGAAGTCATTCTGATGATCCCGGCATCGATTACGCCGTCGCCGCGACGCAGGAGACCCTCGCCGATTTTGACAGATCCAGATCGGAACACTGGAAAGAACGCGGCCACCGCGTCGAAGGTGACGGCTATATTATCTACGAAGGAATACAGGTAGCCAAAGGCCAGCGTCGCGTAACGATGGCCGTCGTCGACGCAGACGACTGCCGGATCTGCCTCACCTACTAACCCGGAAACGGCAACCAACCAAGGAGATCGAAATGAGCGTTTTTTACATCGCCCGCATCGCCCACGACGCCCGGATTTTCGGGACCGGCGAGCTGGCCGAGGCCTGGATTCGCGCCAAAGCCGAAGAGCTCGACGCGGAGATCTGTAACACCTACATCTACGCGGAGCATAGGTTCGGTTACTACGCGGAGGGCGCGGGGGAACCCAGTACCTACCTGTTCGGCATGGTTTACCCGCTCGGGTTTTCTCGGGCCCTCCGCAAGGGCGGGCTCCACGTAGCGGCTGCTGCGCAGTGGCTGGCGGGTCTGGCTGGCCCCCTGCCTGTGTTCGACGACACGGAGGACGCGAAATGAACGCTATTGACTACATCGAGACCCATCACCCCGCCGCGTGCCCCGAGGCGCGGGAATGGCTCCGGTCGCTACCTGAGGACACGACGCTAGACCAGGCGTGGGCGATCTGCCCTGACCCCACCTGGATGCTGTGGCTACTCTCGAAGAGCAGCCCCACGGTAGAGCAGGGTTATATTTGCGCGGACCTGGCCATCGGCTGGGCGGCAGACGCCCTGGACCTCGCGGGCATCCCGCATGGGCTGCGGGACCTGGCCCCGATTACGGATCGTGAGACGGCGGCGGAGGCGGTGGGGGTCGCGGTGGGGGTCGCGAGCGACGCGAAGGCGGCGGCGGATGCGGCGTGGACGGCCCGGGCGGCGGCGAAGGCGGCGTGGGCTGCGGAGACGGCGGAGACGGCGGCGGATGCGGCGTGGGTGGCGTGGGTGGCGTGGGCGGCGGCGAGGGCGGCGTTCTGCGCGATTAATACGGGCCCGGACCCCGTGAAAATGGCAGACCAAATCCGGGCGCGCATCGCGTGCCCGTACAAGGAGATCGAACTATGACACC
>Ga0210043_1000752_pt1 | contig 32845 bp, 56 predicted proteins | sample CryGeymet201501t_FD_183990 | JGI IMG/M metagenome (GOLD analysis project Ga0210043, IMG submission 183990) | Groundwater microbial communities from Crystal Geyser aquifers in Utah, USA - Crystal Geyser metaG 2015-01t (SPAdes) (version 2) | ecosystem: Environmental > Aquatic > Deep subsurface >... | reverse complement strand
GTTCCCAGCGGGTTAGCGCCTCGGCCGTGGCCGCGGTCAGCTCTATCCGGGTGGCGGGGTTCAGCGGGCGGTCTACCAGCTCAAACAGCCGGCTGCCATAGTCGCGGCGCATCACCCGGCTACCCAAGGGCGTCGCCAAAATGTCGCTGATGCTCTGGAGCAGGTGCGCCACGCCGGTGAGGGGCTGGCCGTTCTGCGCGTTCATGCCGCGCATGGCTAGGCCTCGTCCTCGGGCTGTTCGGCCTCGATGTCGCAGCGGTAGCCGCTGCCATCCAGCACATGGGTCACCGCGGTCACACTCCACGCCCCCGCCGCGGGTGCGCGCAGCCCGGTCAGGGTCAGGCGGGTCTCGGCTACCAGTAGGGGATTCCCGGGGCAGGAGAGGCGCAGGGTCGCGGCGCCGCGGTTCACGGCAGCCAGGCGGGCATGGGCGGCCCGGGTGGCGCTATCGGCGCTGGCGTAGGTGTGGCGCAGGTTCAGCACCGGCGTGCCGCTGCCGGCAGTCACCGCCACCCGCTCCGCGGCGCCCACATTTTGCCAGTAGGCCTTCACCGCCGGGTACTTGCCGCGCTCGGCCAGGGTGAGATCAAAGCTCGTCAGGTCCGCGGCAGCCAGCGCCACCGCCGCCAGGGGCTGCCCGCTGGCCGCCTTGGCCTGCCCGCGCTTCACGCACACCAGCCGCGTCCCGGCCGCCTTGGCCACCGCGTCATGCTCCTTGGCCAGCCGGGTCAGCAAGTGCAAGTCGCTCTCGGTTTGGTCGATGTGGGGCAACACCACCCCAGAGAGCTCCGCCGCAATCACCGGGGTGTAGCCGTGTTCGCCGGCCAGGCTCTGCACCAACGCCCCCAGGGTGGTGCCATCGGGCCAACTGCGTTCTCTAGGCGCCTTCAAGCCGGCTTTGAGGTCGGCCGATACCGCGCGGATCGTCGCCACCGCCGGCCAGCCCGCACAGCCCACCTCGTCAATCGTCCACTGGCCCATGCTCACCAGCCGCGGCCGGTAGCCAAGGGCCAGCTCCAACGCCAGCCCCGGGTCGGGCAGCTCCAGGTGCGGTGCGCGGTCATCCAGGGTAAGCTCCAGGGTGTCGTTTTCCACTCCCGCCACATCGCGCACCCGCAGCGACAACAGGCGGTCTTTAAGCGCCGCGGTCAGCTCGCGGCCCCCGGTGGTCAGCCGATAATCGGGGGTCACGACGGCGCCGCCCCGTAGTAGGCCAGCGCCAGACGGAACTCCACCTTGCGGGGGCGGCCGTCGCCAAAAAACACGCTCTGGGTCTCTTCCACCCGTTCAATCACCCACTGCCCCCAGGTCGCCCCCAGCCCGTCAGAGAGGTCAAGCGGCTGGCCCGTGCCGGCCAGGGCGCGCAGGGCCGCCACCTGGCCCGTGCCGCCCTGGTGGGTGGGGTAGACCACCCCTTCCAACTCCAAGGTTTCCGAGCCCGGCCCCACAAACTGCCGGGCCGGCTCGCGGCCGTAGCGCTCTTGCGCCGGCCAGCGGTACTCGGCCGTGCGGCGCAGGCTCTGGTAGGCCGCCGTCGCCATGGAAAACCGAAAGGTGCCCAGGGCCAACAGTACCTCGCTCACGCGCCCCCCACGTCGTACAGCGAGGCCCTGGCCCGGGCCGCGGCGTGGCGTTCCTGCTCGGCCAGGGCGCGGGCAATCTCGTCGGCCATCTCGCGTTCCTTGCCGGGGGCTACGGTCACGCTAATCGGGGCGTTAACGGTCGAGGTTACCGCCGCCTGCTGCGCGGTGGGGGGCAAGCTGGCCGCCGCGGGACTCACCGCCAAGGCCGTACCCACCACGGCAGCCCGCGCCGCCGGGGCGGCCTCGCCAAACAGCCCGCCGGCCCAGTTGGCCAGCTTCTGCCCGGCCCCCAGCACCAAACCCAAGGGGGACGACTCCCAGGCCTTGCCCATCCACTCCACCGCCGCGGCAAAGGCGCCCTTCATCCACCCCCAGGCAGATCCCAGCTTCTCCTTCACCGTGTCCCAGTTCTGCCACAGGGCCACACCGGCCGCGATCAACGCGCCCACACCCACAATAATCAGCCCAATGGGGTTGGCGGTCATCGCCGCGTTCCACAGCCACTGGGCCGCCGTCCACGCGTGGGTTGCCACCGCCACCACCCCCATGCGCACCGCCGCCAGGGCTGTACCCACGTTCAGGCTCGCCACCTTCGCCAGCAAAGAGCCTATGCCGGGGGCCGCGAGCGCCGTATGCCACGCCCAGGTGGCGGCCGCAACCGCGAACAACCCGCCGGTCAGTAGCGCAAACCCCGCCACCGCACCGGCCACCACCTGCACCAGCCACGGCGCCCGCTCGCTCACCCGTGCCACCGCACCCACCAGCCCGCCCAAGCCTTCGGTCACTGTGGCCACCGCCGGATACAGCGATTGGCCCAGCGTCTGACTCAGCAGTCCTAGTTGCTGCCCCAGCAAGGTAAACGCCTGCCCGCTCTGCGCCGCCTTGGCCATGGCCTCGGTCTTTGCCATGCCCCCGCCCAGGGCCTTCTCAATGTCCGCCGCCCCGCGGCGCAGGCTCTCGCGCTGGGTCAGCAGCAAGTCCACAAACTCAGAGCCTTCTTTGTCCCCGAAGGCCTTGCGCAACTCGTCTTTTGCCGCCTGGTCGATCACCCCGCCGTACGCGTCGCTGATCTGGTCTAAAATCTCCGGCACGCTCAGCAGCATGCCGGTTTGTGCGTCGATCACGTCCAGGCCCAGGCTATCCGCGGCCTTGCTGGCGTTGGCCAAAAACGCCTGATACTTGGTCGCCGCCTCGCTGCCGCTCATGGTGCGCTGCAACTCGCCCAGCACTGCCAACTGCTCGGCAAACGACGCCCCGGCGGTAGTAGCCGAGGCCCCCAGGTTCGACAGCGCCGCACTCATCTCGGGGCCCGTGGTGCGAAAGGCCTGCACCGCCGAGCTGATGCCGGCGCTGAAATACTTGCCGAACTCGATGTCTCGCTCCTCCGCCGACAGGCCCTGCCAGCCCGCCACCACCCGGGCGCCAAAGGCGTCGAACTCGCCCCGGTAGATGCCGAAACCCTTCGCAAACAGGTTGGTCATCTCGCCGGTAGTGCCCTTAGTGGCCGCCGCGGTCAGGGCCGCCATACGCGTAAACTCGCCCACCGCCGCGTCACCCAGGCTGGCAATACCGCTCTTCACGTCATAGCTCGCCCGCAGGAACTCCGGCACCGTGGTCCCCGCCCAGGTAGCCGAGAACTCCCGCCCGGCCCGGGTAATTGCCTCCACACCCGCCACATCCACCCCCAGCGAGGCCAGCTCCCCTTGGCTCTGCATCACCTCGGCCGTCGCCGTCACCATGCGGCCCAACGCATACAGGGCGCCAGTGGCGCCCAGTGCTCCGGCCTTCAATCCCTGCATTCGGGCGGCAGCGGCATCCTTTCCCGCCATCGCCCGTTCCATGCGGGCCTGTCTGGCGCTGGCATCCTTCCATGCCGCCCCCAACCCCTGAATCTTGCGCTGTGCACCGTCCACGGCAGACCCGAACGACGCCTTTAGTGCGCCGCCGATCACTACTGCCAGGGTCAGGTTCTTCATAACCAGTCCGCCCTCACCTCCGGTACACCGCCGGCACCGCGTCCAACCACGCCAACAGCTCCCCCGGCTCCAGCTCCGTCAACTCCGCCAGGCCCCACCGGGTATAGCTGTTCAACACCAGCACCGCCCGCCTCAGGGCCGCGGCGCCGGGGACAAAAAACCCCGGTACACCTCCTGCAGCCGGTTGTAGTCGGCCAGGTCCAACGCCTCGATGGTCGCCGGGCTCACCTGGCACAGGTTGGCAAACAGGCGCACCTCGCGGCCCGCGTCGCCGCCGCCGGCCTTCTCCGCCGCCAACAGGTCGCGCACCTTGGGGCGTCGTACGGTCAGCTCGGCCAGGGGTGCGCCGTCGGCCTCTACCGGGTAGGCAAGGGTCAAGGTCTCCATGGCCTACGCCCCAATCGCGGTGCGCAGCGCCAGCAGTTGGTCCACCCCGTCCACGATCCGGATCATGTTTTCCAGGTCGATGTGCACCGCCGCCGTGCCGCCGATCAACAGCTCGTAAAAGCGCCCGGTCACCGTAATCTTCAGTTTGGCGATCTCCCCGGCCTTCCAGGTGCCCATATCGATCTCTTTCCAGCGCCCGGTCAGGCTCACCACCACCGGGGTCACCACCCCGGCGTTCTCCATGGCGCCGCGCAGGGTCACGTTCACCCAACTTCCCGGCACCAGCCCCCACATGGCAAACAGGGCCGGGTCGTACTCGGAGAGGGTAAACGAGCATTCGAGCTTCTCCATGCCCATGTCGATCTCTACCGGGGCGTCCATGCCGCCGGCTCGGTACTCCTCGGTCTTGATGGTCAGCTTGGGCAGCTCCACCTCGTCCACCTTGCCCGCGTAGCCCTTGCCGTCCACGAACAGGTTGAAATTCTTCAACACGCTAGGCAATCCCATGGTCATCTCCTCTATTTACGCCCAGGCACCCTTCACCCTTCACCCTTCACCCTTCCTATCCCACCACCTCTTCGAAGTAGTCGTTCACCAGGCGCGAGCGAAACTCCACATGCTCAGCCGGCGCCGGGGGCGTAAAGTCGAAGTCGAAGTACACATGCCCGGCGGCCAGGTTGGCGGGCGTGTTCAGGTCCGGGTCGGCCCAGCAGCGGCCGCCAAGAATCGCCCCCAGGCTTTTCAGTGTGCGCAGGTAGGCGTTCACCCCCTCCACCACGTCTTCCAGGTAGGTCTTGGTAATGTTGCGGTCTACCGCCCACAGGTGTGCCCGCAACAGGCTGTCGTGAATCATGTCCGCCGTGCGTACCACAGAGAGGAACGCCCACTTGGCATCACTGGAGAGCGTGCGGTTGCCCCACAGGCGGTAGCCATTCTGGCGGATGATGGTCGCCACCTTGGCTTCGTTGAGCAGATTGGCGCGGGCGTTCAGGTCGCCCAGGGCAAAGTCGATCGCCCGCTCGGTGCCCACAATCCCGTACATCTCGCGATTGCTGGGGCTCCACCAAAAGCCGCGTTCCGCGTCGCTCTTGGCGATGATCCCCGCCACCCGGGCGCTCGCCGGTTCTACCGCCACACTGCCGGCGCTGTCGATCATCTTCACCGCGGGGTCTACCACGTAGACCCGCTTGCTGCCGAAGTCCCCCGCGTACAAAATCGCCTCGGCGTCGTTGGTCGAGGGGCCGTCGGCGATAATCACCGCCCGTAGCCGGTCGGCAATGGCCAACAGCTCGCTCACCACCGGGTTGGCCAGGTAGGTTCCCGGCACCCCGGGATCCTCGGGGCGGTTGCCGGTAAACCCCGGCACGCACAAAATGCGCGGCGTCACCCCCAGCGCGGCGTCTGCGCCCAACAGCGCGTGCACCCCGCTGTAGGCCCCGGTGTCTACGTCCACCCCGCCCAACACGTTCACCAGGGTCGCCGCCGCGTCGGCGCCCTCCTCCACGCGAATCACCACCACCGCCGCGCCCACCTGGTCAAAAATGCCGTCCATCGCCGCCGGCAGGGTACCCAGCCCCGTGCCCACCGTATCCAGGTCGGCCGCGGCGGCCCGGCTACCCGCCACCAGCACGGGGGTATTCAGGGGAAAAGCCGCGGCGTCGGCGTTGGGGGCCGTACCAACGAGGCCAATCACGCTCGAGCGCACGGTCTGAATCGGGCGCGGCCCGTCGTCGATCTCCATCACCTCAACGCCGTGCAAAAAGGTCGTACTCATGGCCGCTTCCTCCTCTTGGGTTTCGGCTGTTTTTGCGTCTCTGCTAGCGGCACCAGCTTGCCGGCCAACACCGCATAGCGCGCCTGGCGCTCACTCCACTCCACCGTTGCGCCCACCGCCACCGGGCGGCCGGCGGGGTCTAGCAGGGAACGTTCTACCCGGTAGCGCATCAGCTCACCTGCCCCGTGTGCTCGCCGTCCGGCGCGCCGCTGGTGGTGGTCACCACCGCGTTGCCGGTCACGTAGCTCACAATGGCGGTCGAATCCGCCAAACCCAGGGCGTCGCGGTAGCCTTGCGCGGCCTCGGCGTTGCCTTGTACCGCGGCTACCGCGTCCATGGCTGCCTTGCGCGCAGACCACAAGCCGTTGCCGGTCATCGCCATCGCTACAGGCTCCCTTGTACTGTGGCCGAAACCATCGGATGCGGGGTGCCGGTGTAGGCGCAAATACAATCGCCCTGCACCACCCCCTTGGCGGCGGCAAGCCCGCCCCCGCAGAGCTTCACCGTACCCGAGGCGGTCACCTCTGCGGCGCCGTCGCTGGCGGTAAGGGCCACCGCCCCGCCCGCCGTCACGGTCACGTTCCCCACCGCGTTCAGCTCGGCCGCCCCGCTGGCTCGGTCGTAGCTCGCAAAGCCCCCGTCGGCGTAGGTCGTCTTGTGCAGCGTGGCCGCGCTGCCCGGCGCCGGGTACGCGGTTTGGTACAGGGCCGGCAGCACCACCCCCAGGGCCAGGTCGCCGCCGGGAGCGAGTAGCAGCACCTGCTCCCCCGCCTCCGGCGCCCACCACTCGGCATCCGGCCCGGCCCGCCGGGTCACCCACGGCAGCCAGGCCGTCACGAGCTCGCCCGTCTGCACCCGCACCCGCGCCGCGGCCGCATCCAGCGCCTCCACCCGGCCCACCCGCAACAGATTCGCCAGCCGCCGTTCCAGCTCGGCCACGCGATAGGGCAGATCGGTCATGGGTTGCTCTTGCGGCTGCGCCGTGTCACGCTGCGTGGCATGTCATCCTCCAATGTGGATCGCTTCAACGCATACGCGGGCGTCATTCTTGGGCAGCTCTACCAGCAGTTCCCGGAGCGCTGCGCACTCGACGCCTTTGTCCTGGCTGGGGTTCCCCAGGGGCAGGCGGATGAATTCGGCGCCACGCCAAAAGAAGTCGAGTTCGTGGCCCTCACCTTGCGGTGGCTGGCGGACTCCGGATTTCTCTTGGGCCACTGGGCAGAACACGGCATGGTCGGCGCAACCCTTTCCGTCAAAGGGCTGGAAGCCCTCAAGTCCATCCCATCGTCTGTACACCCGTCGCGCTCCATCGGAGACCAACTCGTTTCCGCTCTCGGCTCAGGAGTTAAGGACGCGGTCGCCAAGACCGCTGGTCTCTTCTTTGTCGAAGTATTTCGCACGCTCTTCCGCTAGTTCCAGGTAGCGGCGCAGACCGCGCAAGCCGCACATGTGCACCGTCGCCAAGCTCAGAGCATCGACGGTTACATACAGGTTTTGGGGGTCCTCTTCTTCCAGCACCGCAATCAACCGCTGGGCAAGGCGCCGCATCCTCGCAAGGTTTTCTTGGGCGGCCTGGCGCAACCGCTGATTTTGTTCCTCTGGTTCGAGCCACCGCACCTGGTCACACACCCGTCACCTCCACATAGTCGTCCTCGTGGGCCGTGCCGATGTCCGGCGAGAGCCCCGCCCACACCTCGTGGGGCAGCGGGTTCGTGGCCTCGGCCTCTTCCAGCGCCTGCACAAAGAACCGCGTAGTGAACAGCAGGGGGTAGGTGCCGAAACCCGCCTCGAAGCGCGGCCCCGGGGCCGCCGCCAGGTGCAGCGCCCGGTGCAGCGCCGTCGGCTGCCAGCCCAACAGCGCCTCGATCACCGCAGCCACCAGCGGCGCCGCTTCGCTGCGCGCGTGCTCCCCCGTCTTGGGGCTGCGCAGGTTGCGACAGGCCACCGCAATGAGCCAGTTTTCGGTCAACTCCTGGGTCAGCTCTGCGTCTACCCCGCCCATGGCCCCGGGCCGATACCCCGCCCACAGCACATGCACCGCCGGGGTCACCTGCCGCGCCTGGGTCACCCCGGCGAGGTCCGCCGCCGAGAGCACCGCCACCCCGGGTAACTTCTCCGTCAGGCGAGCAACCAAGAGGGGCTCGGCGGTCAGCAGCATCTACATGCCCCGCAGTGTCTCGCGGGTAAACACCCGGCTCGAACCGGGCGCCACCGTCTGCGCACCCGCCACACTCTCCGGCGCCGCCGCGGAGAGGCCCAGACTCACCTCGCCCCGGGCCAGCTTTTCCAGGCTGCGCACCGCCGCCTTGTAGCGCGCATCCACCGCCTCGTCGGCAATCTGCCGGCGGCCGAACACGCGATACACGGCGATATCCAGGGCCAACAGCCCCAAAAACCGCGGCACCGTCGAGAGCGGCAGCGGCAGCACCCGCCCCACATGGGCGTCCACCTCGGCCTCGGCGTCGGCAATCGCCCCTTCCAAGAGGTCGGTATCCGCCGCCCCCGCCCCCAGGTCGTCGGTAAGCTGCTCGGCCCAGTCCGCCGGCAACCCCCGCGCCAGCTCGGCCACCGTTACATACACGCCCACGCCTTACCCCTTGGCCCTGCGCTTGCGGGTTGTGGGTTTGGGTTCGTGCTCGTCCAATTGCTCTTGAACTTCCAGCAAGGGTTCGGCCTTGAGCTGCGCCCACTGTCCCGCCGTGAACCGCCCCGCCGGGTGTAGCACCGGCTGCGCCGGGTGAAACACCCCGCAGCGCCAGAACCCGCCCGCCGGCTTCGCCGTAATGGTGACCATGCCCTCACCTCTCACGTCTCACCTCTCACGTCTCACGTTTACCGGCCGGCTCATCAGACCCAGGGCGCCGCGGCCTGGGTGACCCGGGGGCTCGCCCCCGGGTTTCGCCTCGGCGTTAGACTCAGCCGGCGCCGGTGGACCCGAAGGAGAGCTGCCACAGGCCGTAGCCCACGTTGCCGCTCGCTTCCACTCCGTACTTGTACTCGCCGCGCATGAACACGTCGGTGGCGTTCATGTCGGTTTGGCTCACGAACTGCGGCGCCTTGCGCTGTTGGAACACGTAGGGCTTGATCGGCCGGTTGGCGCAGTGCAGAAACCACGCGGTCGAGCTGGTGAGCCGCCGGTTTACCTTCAGCGTGGCCGTGCCCTTGTAGGGGTTGGGGCTCTGGTCGGTGAGCTTGTCGCTCTCCAACAGAATCCGCCCCGTGGCCTCCAGGGCCGGGGGCACTTCCAACACGTCGGGATCCAGGTCCAGGTTCTCGCCCTCGGCGTTCACCCGGCCTTGAATGGAGAGCCGCCCCGCCCCGTAGCTCGCCAGCGCCAAAGCCGTGGTAGCCGCCGAAAGGGCCGCCGTGCCCACGTTGCTCTGGGTAGCGCTACCCACCGGGTGGTCGCTGTCGTAGAAGTACTGGCCGTCGTAGCACACCCCGGCGAACGCGCCGTTCTGCAGCACCGCCAACAGCCGATCGGGCCAGGCCCGCGACGCCCAGGAAATGTCTTGGGCACGGGGCGCGTAGATGCCCACGCGGTCGGTCTCGATATCCACCCGCTTCACGCCGATGGTGGCCTCGAACTCCTTGTTCTTCAGGGTGTAGTTGCTGGCGCGGAGCGCCTTCACCACCTTGTCACCCACCCACTCGCGCATCATGGGAAAGTCATCCAGCCAGGCGTAGTCCTCGGTAAGGGCCGTCGAAGGCACCAGCATGGCCACCTTCTCCCACTGCGCCGGCAGGCCCTCGAACGCCTTGTTGAAGGTGGTGCGCAGGTTGGTGAACACCGCGCTGATATTCGCTGCATTGACGATCATGGGTCGCTCTCCTTGTGCCCTGGGGCCTTAGCCCACGGCTCCGTCGATGGAAACCCAGCAGGTGCTGGCGCTGGGCACTTCAGTGATTTTGCCGCAGGCGATGTCGTTGATTGCGTCCGCCGCCAGCGCCACGGTCTGGTCGTCGGAGAGCACCACGCTGTCGCCCACGTTGGCGATGGTCAGCGCGCTGGCGCTGGCGAACAAAAACTCGCCCCGGCGCCGCACGTTCACCTCGATCGCCCCCGCCGCCCCGCCGCTGTTGTCGGCGCGCTCTTCGGCCACGCCCACAAAGATGAGGCCCGCGGTGTCCGCACCGGGGTTGGCGTAGCCGGCCGCGTTCACCGCCACCAGGCTGCCGCCGTAGATGCAATCGTCGGCCACCACCTTGTAGGGCCGGGTAATGCCGTCGCGGCGCTGCGTGCCGCGGTCTTGTTCCAGTGCCGCCATGGTTTAGCCTCCGTAGTGCTTGAGGTCTTCGGCGCTGTTGCCGAAGACGCGTCCCAGTTCCAGTGCTGCACTGCTCGCCGTCGCGCCCTCGGGGGCGCGGGCGTTCAGTGCCGTGGCCTCGCCGATCACCGGCAGCTTCTCCACCAGCGCGGTAAACTGCTCCATGCCGTCCTCGGTGCGGCAAATGGCGCGGTAGTGGTCGGCCGTGGCCGGGCTCACCTTGCCCGCCTCCACCGCCGCATTCACCGCCGTCTCGATCTCGGCCTCGCGGGCCGCCGCGGCCTGCTCGGCCAGGGTCTGCTCGGCGTTGGTTGCCCGGGCCAACAGGGCGTCGTAGTCGGCGCGCGGCACAAACTTCGCCAGCTCCGGGGTGGCTGCGCGGTTCGCGGCCGTGGCCAGGTCGGCGGTCAGGCGCTCCACCGCGGCCAGGGCGTCTTCTTCGGTGGCCGTTTCGGCCAGGCCGAGGCGGGTCAGGACTCGTTTCATGGGCGGAATCTCCTCTCGGTTGAGGGCGGTCAGGTGCAGATTGGGGGTGTTGGTCAGCCCGGCCGAGGCCAGGTAGCGAATGCGGGTGGTCGCCGGCTCGTAGCCGAACACGGGGGAGAGGAACCGATACTCGCGGTTCGCCACCATGCTGGCGCCGCGGGGCGTCCACGCCACCCGCCCCCAAATGGCACCGCCGTCGCGGGCTTCGAGCTCTTCGATCCAGCCGGCGGCCGGGGCCGCTTCGCCTCTGGGCGCCTTGTGCTCGGTGGCGTGCTCCCAGTCGAGCGGCAACGGCGTGTTGCGGGCAGTGAAGGCGTCCACAATCGACTGGGGCCGGTCGTGCAGCCATGCGCGGCCGTCGCGCCCCACCACGCGCGGCCCGGCGGGGATCAGCTCCACCCACTCGGGCGCCTCGCCTGCGGCCAGTTCTACGTTTAGGGCAACTCGGTGGCTCTGCATGCGTTCCTTTCGCCTTTCGATCGCTTCGCCGTAGCCTACCGTAGGCCTTTTGGCCCAAACACGGGTGACCTCGTTCACCAGCGGCGCCCTGACAGGTGTCAAGACAGTGTCAAGAGGCCGCTGCCTGCGTTTTGTGCCCCTGGCCCCACCCATGGCACACCCCGGCAGCCAACGAGCCCGCTGGGGGCTTCTAGGCGTTCGCCCGCTCCACCACCTGCTCGATTGCCTGGGACAACACATCGAGCACCATGCGCCGATCTTCATCATCGAGGCCCAAAAACGGCCGCGCGGGGATGTCGCCCCAGGGAATCGGCCGGCCGTGCCGGTCGCTGCCGAACTCGCCCTCGGCAGCGCCAAACTGGTGCGTGGTCGCGTATTCCATGGGGCTGCCCACGATGAGTTCGTCTCCAGATACCAAATAGACGATCTCGCTCATCAGGCTTTGGGTTTCACCAATCAGTGGCTTTTTTCCCGCAGCCCGGCTCGCACCTGCCTTCGATAACCGCCCCTTCTTGGTCGTGCTGCTCTTGAACGCCCCCAGATACATCTCGTAGGTGGTTTGGGTATTGGGTGCCCAGGGTTCCCCGTCGGGGCCGGTCGAGGTCTCGAAGCGGCGTTTGGTGCTCTCTACCAGGTTCTCGCCAATGGCCCGCAGCGCCCCCCCCAGGTTGTGGCCCACGTCAGCCAGCCGCTGCAACACGGCCAGCACCTGGCGGTCGGCTATCTCCACCACCACTTTGACGGCCATGGACTCTCCTGCTACCCTTGCCGTCGAGGCGAACGCGACACGGTGACATTCTCCCGGCCGTAGCACCGCTGACCACAGCGGGAGCGCCATGTGGGGTTGCCGGCAACACGCCGGGCGGGAGGCCCCACCGTTCGCTTCATTTTTTGCCCCTTCTCTCCAACCGGCGGATTTCTTTGTCCTGCCTGGCAGCATCGCGCGAGAGCCGGCGCAGACTGGTCAAATAGGTGGCGTCGCCCGCGGCCGTCGCCTTCACCACCGTCACCAGGGCGCCGTCTTCCCACACATACACCAAGCTCTTATCCCCGCTTTGCAGCGCGCGCCCGCCGCTAATGGCCTCCTGCGCCAAGGCGTAGTCTTCCGCCGTCAGCTCGGGGTGGTGGTCCGCCTGTTTTTCCAGCGTCTGCGGAGAGAGCCGCACCACCCGGCTTTGTGCACCGATCTTCGGCAGGTCGGCGTCGGGCAGCACCGCCAGCGGATACTCGCCCTCTGGGTGCGCCAGCCAGCGCGCCACCGCGCCTTCCCGTGCCATGCCCCTCACCACACTGACCGCCAGCTTCGGCGGGTAGCGGTCGAGCTTTGCCGCCACCGTCTCTTGCACATCGGCCGTGCGCGTATGCCCCGGCATGTAATCCCAACCCTCGTCGATGCCGGCCGGCGCCCCCGTTTTGGCGTCTATTCCGTCGTCTGGCGGGTCTTCGATGCGGCCGCCTTGGCGCAGCGCTTCCTCGCGCGACACCGCCACCACCCGGCACTTACAGCCCCAGCCGTTGGGCGGGTAATGGGTCTGCCACCACGGGTGATCCGCCGGCAACACCAACCCATCCCACGACACATGCAGCGGCCGCGGCCGTGTCACGCTGTCGGAGTGGCGATACATCCAGTAGGGTTTGAGTTTTTGCAGCTCCGGGTCGCGCAGTTGGGCCAGGCGCCCCGCGGCGTAGCTGGTCGATAGGTTGGTCTGATAAATGACCCGGGTGCGCCAATTGCGTTCGCCCCGGTAGGCCCACCCGTGCGCCCCCACCACAGAGTCGAACTCTTGGCGGAACCAGGCAATCGACTTGCCCTCGGCGGTCACCCGATCTACCGCGCCCGCCAGGTCTGCCAACAGGTCGGCCTTGGCTGCGCCGGCCACCATAAAGCCCCGGTCGTGCCCCGCACGCAGCACCTCGCGCCAGGTCTCGGTGGGGATCAGGTTTCCGAGCTTGCCGCGAAAAAACGCGATCTGCTCGGCAAAGGGCAGCCGCACCACGGCATCAGGCGGCATCGGTTGCCCCACTCTCCACCGCCTCGGCATAGATCCCCGCGGCGGCCGCCGCCGCAAAGGCCGTGCCCATCACCCCCGCCAGGCTGGGCGCGGGCAGGTCCCCATAGGCCGCCAGCAGCCGGTCACGCAGCGCCTGCAGGCTGTCTGCTTCCTCGGCCCACTGCCGAATCGTCTCCACCATGCCCGCGATCTCCGGCGCCGTTTCGGCTTCCAGCCGCGCCACCAGCGCGTCAGGTGTGTCTTGCTCGTCCGTGCCGGTCCGTGCCGGTCCCTGCCCGTCCGTGTGCTCTTGATTCACCGCCCGATTGAGCGCCGGCCCGGGCCCCTGCGCCGGGGCAACCACCACCCCCAGCAGCTCCGCCCCCTCTTCCGGGTCGGGCAGGCCCAGCTTGTCGCGGATCACGCTGGCCTCTACCTTCAGGCCCAGGGGCACCAGCTCTTTCAGCGCCGCCACCAGCCCGGCAATGTCTTCGGGCTCCGGCACCGGCAGGGTCAGCACGGGGTACAGGCCGTCGGCCGGCGGGCCAAAGTTCAGGTCGATGAAGGGCCGCACCAGGTCGCGGTTGAGCGTCGCCGCCACCTGCCGCGCGTCGGCTTTCAAAATGTCGATGCGTACGTCGTTGTGAACCTTTGCCTGGGCCAGGCTCGCACCGTCGTCACTGGTCATGGTCTGGCCCAGCACGGCCTTGCTCACCTGGCGGTCGAGCCACTGCGCCATGGTGTCGTACACGTTCACACTGCCCTGCTTGCCGCCGGCTTCGGGAAACTCGATCTGCATCGACTCGGGCAGCACCGCTCCGGCATCGGTGCCGATGTTCGCCACCGCCCGCACCAGCACGGCAATGTCGTCCTTGCTGGCCCGGTCGCCGTACTTGCCCACCCGCACCGGCATCCCAAAGGTTTCCAGAAAGGCCATCCAGTCTTTCACCGTGTAGGCCTTGAACAGGTAGGCCCAGCACGCCAGAAACGCCAGTCCGCCGCGGATCGGCACGCCGCTTTTTAGCCGGTGGGTGTGCACCACGAACTTGTAGGGGGGCAACTCCACCCCCTCCAAGGCGTTGCGTTCATCCAGCAGGCGCACCTCGCGCCCGGTCGTGCGGTCGAAGCGAAACCAGCGCGGGTCGCGGTGTTCGAAGCGCGGCTGCCAGCGCGTGGCGCTGCGCTGCCACACCAGCTCCACCACCGAAAAGCCCTTGCCCAGGGAATCCAGCAGGTCCTCCACCAGAAAGCAAAACGCCGGGGCGGCCGTGAGTGCGCGCACCGCGTCGGCCTGCTCTACCTCGCGGGCCGCGTCGCTGGTTGCCTCCACCTGCACCTCCAGGCCGGAGAGCGCGCGTTTCCTGGTGCCCAGCACGCTGGCGTAGTGGGCGTCGCGCTCCTCCATCTCTTCGGCCAGGGTCAGGTACTCCAGGGGGTCGCCGTCGGCCGCAGCCCTAAGCAGCGTGGTCAGCCGCCCGGGGGTGAGCCCCGAGGCCACGGTTTCGTTCCACAGGGTGCGAATGCCGGTGAGCGAGGGCGCCGCCAGCTCGTCTTGCAAGAGCTTCAGCTCTACCTTGCGGCCGTTGTGGTCGTACAGGGTCGCCATAGTTACAGGGCTCCTTGCCGGGCGCCGAAGCCGGCGGTTACCTGCACCGTGCGGGCAAAGGCGTCGGCATCATCGGCGGGCCGGCGAATGCTGTGGCAGTCGTACACCATCTCTCCCGCGCAGGTCTGCACCGCATGTTCCAGCATCATCACCGCTACCGCCGCGTCGCCGTGGCGCTGGCCGCTTTTGGCTTGGGTGCGGGCCTCGGGCACCCGGGCCACGCCCTTGACCACCTGCACCGCGCGCAGATCGTCCAACAGCTCGCTGTCTTGGGGCAGGGTGAGGCTGCGATCTTCGAAGCGGGCCTTCACCTTGGGGGTTACCTCGCGGTACCACGGTTCGGTGGGCATCACTTGCAACACCCGCCCGGCGCCGTAGCGCTGCATGGCCACCTCGGCCAGGTACTGGCCGTTGCCGCGGGCATCGAAGGCCGCGCCCGAAAAGCGCGGCAACCGGTCGAGAAGGTAGAAGACCACCTGGCGCTGCTGCTCAAAGGGCACGTTGCGCAGCTCTACGACAAACGGCGCGGCCAGGTCCAGGTTGGCCAGCTCTTGCGCCGGCACCAATACCGTCAAGTCACCGCTGCGCCCGAAGTCTTCGCCAAAGTAGCTCTTCCAGCGGGTATCCAGCGCGGCCAACAGCGGCGCCAGGTGGGTCTCGCACCACGCCTCTACAAAGCCCTCGCGCTCGCCTTGCGGGCGGTGCACAAACTCCGCGTCGCAGACCAGCCGCAGCACCGGGCGCTCGGCACGCAGGCAGCCGGTAATCAGCGCCCGGGTCAGCCATACCCCCGTGCCCTGGCTGGGCACGCAGTCCAGTTCTTCCTCCGCGTCGGCCCCGTAAAAGTCGCGAATCTCCGCCCGCCAGGCGGCCTCACCCGCGGCGCTGTAGTCCTTGCCCAGCGTCAGGCACACCCGCTGATACAGCCCCTGCTCTAGGGCCTCGTCAAAGGTGGTGCGGTGCACGCTGTAGGGCTTCTTGCCGGCCCGGCACTCTTGCACCAACTCGTTGAACGGGTTGGCGTCGCCGAAGTGGGTGGAGATAATGCGTACCTGCCCGCCCCACACCAGAAGCGCCAGGGCCGCTTTCAAGAGGCCTTTGAGATCATCGTGAAAGGCCGCCTCGTCAATCACCACCCGGCCCTGCTTGCCGCGTAGGTTGGTGGGGCGAGAAGACAGCGCACTCACCTTGTGGCCCGAGGGGAAACGAATGCGCAGGGTCTGAATGTCGCGGCCCTCGTCTTCGATCACCGTCTCTTCCACTTCGCCCGCGGCCAACTGGTAGTGACGGGCCCAGTCGGCGCAGTCGTTGATGAACTCGCGGGCCATGTCCAGGTTATAGCCGATGTACCACACATCGTCGCCCGCCTTGGAGCTGGCATACAGGGTATCGTCGGCGGCCTCGGCCCACGAAATGCCGATGCGCCGGCTCTTCTCGTAGAGCTTCACCTTGGCCCGATCGGCCAGCCACTCCTGCTGATAGGGCAACAGCACCGGCGGCGCCGCGACGGCGGGGATCGCGGTGGGCAGCAGCGTCACTCCGCCACCCCCAAAATCTTCCGGCGAATCAGTTCCACCGCCTCTTCCGAGAGGCCCGGCGCCGCGCGCCGTACCTCGGCGGTTACCGCCTCCGCCGCCCGCTGGGCTTTTTCTACCCGGTCAAACTTCTCCAACACGCTCATCAGCTTGGCCACGCTGTCCCACAAGGGGCTCGACCGTTCGTCGGGGCGGAGCCCCTGCAAGTACTCCAACTGCTCATCCAGCATACTGCGCAGCCGTTCCACCACCCCGCGGCGCTGGCGGCGGCTGAGCTCCCAGTCGTCCCACTCTTCGCCCGGGCGCTGGCTCTCGGCCTTCCAGCTACTCAGCGCCTGGCGGCTGATGTCAAGCAGACCGGCAATCTCGTCCAAGGTTTTACCCTGGGCGTAGAGGTCGCGGGCCAGGGGCTCTTTGGCGGGGCGGTCACCCTTCCTACCCATGGCCCAAATCCCGCTTCAGGCGCGCCAGGCGGCTCTCTACCCCCACCAGCTCGCCGTAGGCCGCTTCCAGCTCGGCCCACTGGCCAGAGAGGGTGGGCACATGCTCGGCCGGCCACTCGGCCACCGGGCAGAGCGTTACGTTTAGGCCCACCCGCAAGGCGCCCGCCAGGCCTTCGATTTTGAAGGTCAAGCGCCGCTCGCGGTCTTCCAGGTCGGCCTGCTGGCCGCGCATGGCAGCCCGCTCCAACTGTAGGCTCACTTGCCGCTCTCTCTTCTCACCAGGGGGCAAAACTGGTTGTTGTCGATCTTGCCCACCAGTGCTTGCAGGGTTTGGGTCGAGAGGGTAATCACCCCGGTCAGGTCGTCGGCCAGGCGGTTGTAACTCTTCACCAGGTCGATGTTGTTGTCGTACATGCGCCGCTGTTCCAGCATGTCGGCGCGGTACTGATCCAACACCCTGGCCAGGTGGTCTTTTTGCTCGGCACGGTAGCGTTGAAAGCGGCGTTCGTCGTCTTCGCGCTGCTTGGTCATGCGCTTCGAATCAAAATGCCAGATGATGAAGATGAGCCCGGGTAGACCGAGCAGGTTCATGGCCAGCGCGGCCAAAGAAAGAGGGATGGCTTCCATGCGTTAGCGGGCCTCCGTGCCGGTTTCAAGGTTTCGTTGGCAGCCAATGCAGCGCATGGTGCAGGGCTGCACCTCTAGGCGCAGGGCGCCAATGGCCTCGCCGCAGTCCACACACAGGCCGTCTTGCTCCGCCGCGGGGCGGGTGCCCAGGGCCTCGGCCAGGCGGTGGGCAATGAGCGCCTCTTCGCGCCACACGGCTTCCCGCGCTTGCGCCCGGTCGATGTCGTCAGCCACCAAACAGCCCCCCTTTGGTCTTGCCCAGCCGCCCCTTGTCGAAGCTCCGCGCGGCGCTGTAGCCGGTGTACCCCACCCCAAACACCCACCACATCTCCGCCGGAATGGCACTGAGCCAGGCCTGCATGCCGGCGGCAATGGCCGTGGCCGCGGCGGGCCGCAGCGCGCCCAGCACCCCCAGCGGAATCGCGGCGAGGATCATCACGTACATCACGTAGAGAAACCCGGGCCGGGCGCGGCTGGTCCACGGGTCGGCGCTCTTGGCCTCGGCCAAAATGGCGCTCATGCGCACTTCCAGCTCGGCCAGCTCGCCGGCCTGCGCCAACTGCGCCAACTGGGCTTGCGCCTTGGCCTTCTCTACCGGGTCGGGAAAAAGCTTGTCGATCAGCTTGCCGGCAATGAGGCCAAGCGGGTTGAGCCAATCCATGTCAGGTTTCCTTCACCACCAAGAGCAGGTCGGTTTCGACCCGCCGCGGTGGCGTGGCAGAGGTTTCGCCGCGGATGGTGACGCGGTAGCGGTGCCCGTCTACCCCGCCCTGTACGGGAATCTGCACCACCCCCAGGGCCGCGCTCACGAAGGGCTGGTTCACCACCACCGCGCTGGCGTCTTCGTCCGCGGTCATATCCCACGCCGTTACGCTGTAGCTCGTGAGGGTTTCGTCCGCATCCAGCGCAATGGGCACCGCCACCACAAAGGCTTCGTAGGGCTGCTTGGGTTCGCTCAGGGGCCGCAGTTTTGCCATGTTTTAGCGCTTTCTACGGGGAAGCTCTCGCCCCGCTGGCCCACCCCAAAGCGCCCGCCGCGGGGCTCTACGTCAAATACCGGCGCCCGCCGCCCCACCCCGGCCGCCTCACTGCGGCGGCCCACCGGCAGCACCTGGCGCGCCGCGTTCTGGGTGGCGCCGGGCCCCCACCCGCCCACCGTATCGCTCACGCTCACGCTGTGGTCACTCGAAAGCCCGTAGGCATTCAGTGCGGTCACCGTCCAGGTATGGGTGCCGGCGCCCACCTCAAAGGTCAGTTCGGTAGCGCCCGTAGCCCCCACCAGCACCGGCGCCACGTCTACCCACTCCCACACCCGGTACTCGGTCACGTTTTCTTCGGGTGGGTTGGGGTCCCAGGCGAGGGTTCGGGTATCGGCCCGGGCCAGCCCGGCCAGCAACAGCAAGGCCAACAACCCGCCCAGCATTTGGTCTGCGCGGCGCCGCTTTTCACCTACCCAGCGTGGCACGGGTATGCTAAAAACGTGAGCCATGCGTCTCTCGGATTTCGCGGGCATCGGTGGTTTGCTGCTGGGCATCGTGAACCTTGCCTGGTTGCTGTGGCTTAAGCGCCCGCGGCTTCGCGTCGTGCCGGGGGCGGGGTGTGCGTTGTACGAAGTATGTTTTCTCCCCGCACCCAACCGCATTGTTCCTGCCCCGCCCCGCCCCGGCGTGTTGGCCCAGGTTCACATAGGGGTCACGAACATCTCGGAGCGCGACAATACCGCGGTCGGCGTAACCGCCCATGCCTTGGCCGGGCGCTTGCGTCCCCTGGCCCGCGGCGAGCGGCTGACCAGCCGGGCCCCGCGGCGGGTCGATGTGTCGCAGGTATTCGGCAGTGAAAGAGTGATTGAACACTACGACCCCTGGCCAGAACCCACCCGGTGGTGGGCCGATCTTTTGCCCGCCGACCTGCCCGCCGGCCGCCATGTGGACGGGTATTTGTGCTTCGAACTGCTCAACACCAGCGCAGCCCCGGCAACCGGCCTGTTGGTAACCATTACCGTGCGCGACGCGCATGGCCGCAGCCACCGTACAACCGCTGGTCTGCCGAGCAGAGAAACCAGCAGCTTTTCCCCGTTCGCAGCCAACGCAGCCGAACCCAGGTAGGTAAACACTGGTTCCAGGCAAACATCCGCAGTTTCTCCGACCACGTAAGATCATCTATCGGGCACAGCTCGTTACCGGAACGGTCGCGTAGCCACACGCGAAGCCCGGGGGGTTGCCACCATTGCCACATCGCTACCTCCTTTTTGCCCTTCACTGGTAGGTCCACAGCGCGCTGCGAATGTTCGGCGGGGCCATTTCGAGATGAACGAAGGTGCGGGCAATGCCCAGGCGCCGAAACCCGGCGGCAAAGGCCAGTTCAACGAGCCGCCAGCGGTCGTAGCCGTTGCCCACCGCCACGTCGGCCGCCTCGCCGGTAACATGCGCCGAGTGGGGCACCCCGCCCACCTTCAGGTTGTGGTCAAAACAGCGCAGCCCGCTGGTAATCACCAAGGGCTGCCCGTAGGCCTCGCGCAAGGTTTCCAGCGCCGTCACCAGCGCAGGCGCCGGGTCGGTAGCGCCGCAGCCGCACTGGCAGGCAAACTCGCTCTTACTGAAATGCCGCGACAAATCGCCCACGCTTACCTCCCCTGCCTGCCAAACCTGCCCGCAATACCGGCACACCAGCCCGCCGCTGCGCCACTGCAGGCGGTGGTGGCAGGCGCCCCCCGGCGCAAGCTCTGGTATTGCCTCATCACGCATCACTCGCCCCTCACCACTCGCCGTTTCCCGCGCGCCCCGTTCGCGCAAGCCTACCCGCCCCGCGCCCCCCGGGTGCCCGGTGACGGGCTTCACCGCAGCCCACGGAGGGGGTCAAACCCGGCCGCAGAGCGCCAAACGGCCCGAAATCCGCGAGGGGTTCCGGGCCGTTGGCGTGGGTGCGTTTGGGGGTAGGGTGGGCCGCGGTCACCGGGGGGGCCGCCCGCCAAAATTGGAAACGCGTTTCCAATTTTGGGGTTGGTTGCCGCGCCCGCCGGCGCCGGCAAGCGCGCCGTTGCAAAATAAAAAACCCCTTGTCGTGCAAGGGGTTTTTCTATCGCGCTGCGCCACTCGGCGCGCCCACAGCAAAAAACCGCGGCCCGCCAAAATTGGAAACGCGTTTCCAATTGCTTTGACAGGGTCAAAGTAAATTTGACGTGGGGGGGTTCTTTGAAACGTGTGCGGTCGAACCAGGTGCGGGGCTACGGGGTTGGTTAGTGGGGCGATTAGAACCGCCGGTGGGCGATGCCCACCCTACCGCTTACCTGGTGGGGCGAATGGTGTGGCTGCCCAGGTCGAACACATGGGCCAACAGCCGCGCGGGGTAACCCAGCGGCACTAGGTGTTGGTCGCCGTGGGCGGCTGCGCGTACCAGCTCGTTGTGGCAGATGATGTTGAGGTTGTGCAGCACCGGGGGTTCGTCGGCTTCAATGGTCAGCCGCTCTGCGGTCAGCTCGCGCAACCGCTCGGGGCTCTGGGTGTGCATTACCAGGCTCTTTTCGAGCTCTAGAAAGCGGCGCACCAGGTCGGCATGCAGCCGCGCCACCGTGGCCGAGCCCACCACCAGGTCGAAGGTAGAGGTTGCCGTTACCCCCACCGCGCACGCGGCGGCCACGCGGGGATCCCACTGGCGAAACAGGGCGTACACGGTGGCCGAACCAAACAACACCGCCAAGGCGCTGGCCAGGGTGTGAAACCGGTCGAAAAACCGCCGCCGCCGGGTGTGGTAGCGCACCGAACGCCGCACGCCAAACAACAGGTCGTGCCAGCCTTGCGTGAGGTTTGCGTCGGTCATGGCTTGTCCTTGGGGGGGTCGGGGTCGGGCCGCGGGGGGCGAATGGTGTCCATCACAAACTGCCCGGGCTCAAGCTCGCCTTTGCCGGCAACGGTACGGTTGGCCGCCCGGCCCAGGGGTTTACCCGGGCGCTCGGTAGACGGTGGTACTGGCTTCTTCGCCATAGCTCTACTCCCTCTGCGTGCCCGTGTCCAGCATCCAGCATCCAGCATCCAGCCGCCGCCTCACCCGCCGCCCCCCACCCGACGCCGGGCAACTGCCCCCGCCCCCGCCCGGTCCGGCGAGTCACGCCCCTTGGCTGCCATGCGCGCCCGCACGGCTTCTTCGGCGGCCTTTAGCTCGGCCAAGGCCACCAGGTCTTCTTGCCAGCGCCCCGCCGCCCGGTAGGCCCGCAACAGGCGGGTTTCGTCGGGGGTGAGGGCGGGGGCGGGGGCAGACCTCTCTATTGGCATCCCGTACACGATTTCGTTTAGATCGGCCCCTTGATCTATTGCCCAGTGAAGTATCTCCGCCAGAAGAGTGCCGCGGCCCTTTCTGTTGCTGAAGTCCCCCGGGGATAGCCCAAGCAACGCGGCCACATCTTTGGCGGTTGACAGGCCCCGCATGGCCTTCAGGCGTTCAATCACCTGCTCGATTTTCTCGAAACGCGAATTTTCCACTTGCCGTCAATTCTCGATACGAGTATCTTCCCCTTGTCAGTCCGGTCCACCGAACATTGACACGCCGAAAGGAGCCGCCCATGTCCCGACCCACCCAAACCAATTTGTTCCCCGAAACCCTGCTGGTCACCCGCCAGGGGGCCCGGGTGTTCACCACCTCGCGCAAGGTGGCCGAGCACTTCGGCAAGCGGCACGACAACGTGCTGCGAGTCATCCGCGACATCATCGATGCCTCGCCCGAGGCGGTTTGGCGCCTCAATTTTGAGGAGCGAGATTACGTGGACGAGCGCGGCAAAACCCAGCCGCTGTACGACCTGACCCACGACGGCTTTGCCGTGGCCGTGATGAGCTTCACCGGCCCCGAGGCGCTGGCCTGGAAGTGGAAGTTTCTGGCTGCCTTTCGCACCCTGGAAGCCGCGCTGGCCGCGCAGGAAAAGCGCGAGGCGCAGGCGCTCTACCAGCTTCGCCCCCGCTGGCAGCCGATTGTGGAATACCCCGAGCTACCCCGCGAGGCGCTCACCTGGCTGACCGGGCACCGCTCGCCGCAATCCATTACCGCCTGCCGCCGGCGCATGCGCCAGGTGGGGTTGCTGGGCAACTAATCCGCCGCAACCGACCCGCGAGAGGAAGCACCGACGATGCAGTCATTAACCGACCTGTTCCGCCGTATCCAGTGGTCGAGGAGCGACATACGCGACCAGTATTGGCTCATGGAAGCCCTGGAAGAGTTGTTCTGGCGCCTTTGGCTCGTGTTCGTGGCCTTCGCCACCATCATGGCCGCGAAGGAGCTTCTTGAGCACCTTTGGCGGTGGGTGCACTGAACGTGGTCAGACGCATGAGCCTCCCCAGGTTTTTCAGATTCAGTTCGTGGCGCAATGCCGAGAGCAGCGCCTCGTGCGCCGCCTTCAGGGCGTCGCGAGTGACCGGTTCGCCAAGCAGCACCCCCATCGCCGCGTCGTGCAGGGCGTCGCAGGCGGCAGCCACGGGCGCTGGCATCACCAGCGAGTGCGCTAGTGCGGCCCGTCGAAAGGTTTCCGCAGCCTTGCGCGTGCCGTCTTCTTCTGCCTGCGTTTCGAGCACTTTGGCCAAAAATGCGGCAACGAAGAGCTCGCTGCCCGCGCGCTGCAGTGCCCGCGCCGCCGAGAGTTTTTCGGCGAAGAGCAGGTCGCGGTGCCCCCGGGAGGCTCCAAACCAGCCCCCCGCAGCGCCGACGGCCATACCGACCAGAAGTTCCATCCACGCCATGAGGTTCTCCCATGAAAACCCAGCGTAAGCCCCCCGCCGACTGGCACCCGGCCGACATCAAGGCCGCACTCGAAAAGCGCGGGTACAGCTTTCGGCGCATTGCCCGCGAGATGGGCTATGCCATGAAGAGCTGTGACTCGGTATTGCGCCGCCCGTTTGGCCCGGTAGAAGAGCGGGTGGCCGAGATTATTGGCGTGCCGGCCGCTACGCTGTGGCCCAGCCGCTACCTGGTGCCGCTGCGGCGCCTGGGGCGCTGGCACCAGCACCGCCGCACGGGCGCGGCCGACCGGCGCGCCAAACCGCGCGGCCCCCGTGCGGATCGCCGCACGCAGCGCACAGCATAAACCGGGGCCGGAAGCGCTGCAATGTCAAAGCCAAAGCCGCCTGCGGACAGCCGCCAACTAGGCTTGTGGGATGCCGTACGCGCAGCCGAGGCGCTGCGCCAGCGCAGCCCCCAGCCGGCCGAGCTGGGCACTCTAGAAGCCGCGGTGGGGCGCAGCCTGGCCGAGGGCTTGCGGCAAAGCCCGCATAGCCGCTGGCAGTTGGCCGGGCAGGTGAGCCACCTGTTAGGCCGCGAGGTGAGTAAACACATGCTGGATAAGTACACCAGCCAAGAGGCGCCCCACCACTGCCCGCCCGATGTGCTGGCGGCCCTGTGCCGGGTGCTCCAATGGCGCGAGCCCTTGCACCTGCTGGCCGAAGCGGCGGGGCTGTTTTGCCTGCCCGGGCCCGACGCCCTGCGCGCCGAGATTGAGCGGTTAGAGGAAGAAACCCGGCGCCTCAAGAACGAGAAGCACAAACGCCGGCTGTTCTTGAAAGAGATGGAGGGTAAGGCATGCGCTTAGCGCGGCAGATTCGCCAGCTCGGCTACCTCGCGGCGCAGCTCTGCCACGGTGTAGGGCGAGGTTTTGGCAAACCCGCAGGGGCACGCCAACCGAATGCGCAGCCGCCCCGGGAAGCGTACGTGAATGCGTTCGAGTACGTGTTCTGCACAGGTGGGGCACTGTGGGCCGCCGATGCCCAGGGGGAAGTTTGCTTCATCAAACCCAAGCACCTGCCAGTGTACACCGCCATGCGCGAGCTGCTTGAGTACCTTGGGGTGCCACTGCTTGCCGCTGAGGATTGCGAAAAAGAGCGCGCTTGGATCGGGCAACTGGCAACGGCCTACGAGCTGGGCTTGCCGCTGACGATGCAATACCTCCGCCGCGCCAGCCAGGCCAAATACCGCCAGGGCTGCCCAGGGTGCGCGCGCCGGCCCCAAGGCCAGTGCAGCGAGCCCCAAACCCGCCAGGGTGAGCAGTGCCGTGAGCGTGCCAGCAGCGGCCACGGCTCGATCGATGGCGAGGCCAACGGACTTCCAAAGAATCAGTTCGGACATGGGGGCACCTCTGCGGTTGAGTAGGGGGTTTGGTTGGCGCCAACACCCTACCACGCAGGGGTTGCCCCCCTCTAGAAGAGGCCCCGCATGAGCACCTACAAACGCATTTCCGCCCTGGCCACCGGGCTACACATCTTGGAGTTTTTGGCACAGCAGCGCGAGCCGGCCATTCCCGCGGCCATTGCCGCGGCGGTAGAGGCGCCGGTGGGTACGGTGATGTGCCACCTGGCCACGCTGGAAGATCGCCGCTTTGCCCGCCGCCTGGGCGAAGGGTGGGAACTGGGTCTGGCCCTGGCCGCGGCCTGGGCGCGCAAAAAGTCACTGCTGGAAGGCCAGCGCATGCAGATTGACCGCGACCTAACAGCCATTGCCATTGTGGGAGAGTGAACGAGATGCCTACGCGCAGAGAACAAGAGGTGATGCAAGCCGGGCTCGACCGCCACCGCGACGACACCCGCATGGCCGAGCTGGTGGTGCAAGAAGAGTTGAGCCTGGAGCGCATTGCCCAAGAGCAGCAGGCCGACAAAGAGCGGCTATTTGCCGAGTGCCACGAGGCCATTGGGCGGATTCAGGCGATGCAGGTGACCAGCGAATTTGGAAACGTGTCGGCAATTATGTGGCTGAAAGATGTGAAGGAAAGCAAGGTTTACAAGATGCTCCCCGGCGGGGGGACGTGGGAACACTTCTGCAACCGCCTAGGTTTTTCCGCCAAGCTCGGTGACGAGAAGATTGCCAACCTGAAAATCCTCGGCGCGCAATTTTTGGAAACGGTTACCAATTTGCGCGTCGGCTACCGCGACCTGCGCAAGCTGCGCCAGCTTACCGCCGACGGTGCCATTCGGGTTGACGCCGAGGTTGTCACCATCGGTGACGAGTCGGTTCCGCTCTCCCCCGACCACGCCGAAGACTTACAGCTTGCCATCGAGGCCATCCTCAGCATCAAGAACGGCGAGCTGGCCGCGCAAAAGCGCCTGGTGGAGCAAAAGCAGACCACCCTAGACAAGCGGGACGCCGAGATTGTGGTGCTGGAAGGCAAGGTGGAAGAGGCCGCGGCGCAGGTGGAGGCGATTCGCAAGCACCGCAGCCCCGACGAGGAAGAGTTCTTTCGCCGCATGGAGAGTTGGCGAATTGGCTTTGAGGCCCTGCTGCGCCAGTTTGAGCCCGGCGAAACGCCGCTGATGCAGCACGCTACGCCGCGCATGGAGGCGGCGTTTATTGAGGTGCTAGGCTACTTTCACCGGCAAATTACCATTTGGCACGCGTGCGCCAAAGAGCAGTACGGCAACCATCATGTAGACGATCTGGGTTATGTAGCGCCCGAGCCGCGCGGCCCGGCGCTGGCAGTGGTGGAGTAGCGCCATGGCGAAACGGCAACCCATTCCCCCCCCGGCGTGGATCCCCGAGTTGGTGACGCGGCTTGCCGCGGCAGTAAACGGCGACAAGGCCAAGGTGGTGGAGGAGTACGCCTTCAACACCGGCAAGAGCCCGGCGCAGTTGTACCGCCTGGCGAAGCAACACGGCTACAACCCGGGCCGCAAGCGCCGGGCCGATGCGGGGGTGCCAAAAAGCGGGCTGACGGGTGAGCAGGTGCAGGTGGTGAGTGCGCTGATTCAAACCACCAGCCGCGAGGTGAAGGGCGCCATCATGCCGGTAGAGGTGGCGCTGCGCATTGCCGAAGACAACGGCTACATCGACGCGGGCCAGGTGACCACCAACACCATGCAGCGCCTGTTGCGCGAGCGCGACCTAACCGGTGCGGCGCTGGCGACCCCCACGCCCCACATTAATATGCGCAGCCTGCACCCGAACCATGTGCACGTGTTTGATGCCTCGGTGTGCATTCAGTACTACTTGAAGCAGGGCGGCTTGGCCATTATGGACGAGCGCTCATTTTACAAGAACAAGCCCGACGCCTTTGCCAAGATCAAGCAGAAGCTCATCCGCATGGTGCTGGTAGACCACTGCTCGCACAACTTGTTTTTGAAGTACTACTTGGCAGCCGGCGAAAACCAGAAGATGACGTACGACTTTTTGACGTGTGCCTGGCGCGGCGGTCTGCACGAAAAGCAGCCCCTGCGGGGGGTGCCCTTCTATCTATTGATGGACGCCGGCAGCGCCAATATTGCCCGGGCCATTCTGGGCTTTCTGGGCGCTCTGGGGGTGGAGACGCCCGCGAACCTGCCCCACAACCCGCGCCGGCAGGGCTCGGCCGAGTGCATGCAAAACCTGGTGGAGCGCCACTTTGAGAGCGGCCTGCGCCTAGACCCGGCGTGTGAGATTGACGAGCTAAACCAGCGGGCGTTGGATTGGTGTGCCTGGTGGTGCAACACCAAAGAGCACAGCCGCCACGGCATGAGCCGCGTGGAGTGCTGGCTGACGATTACCCAGGCGCAAATTCGCGACCTGCCCGCCGACGACCTGTTGCACGACCTGTATGCCGAGCCGGTGGTGACCCGGCTGGTACACGGCAATTACACGGTGAAGTTCCGCGGCGAAGAGTACCGCGTGAAGCATGTGCCGGGGCTGATCCCCAACCGCACCCAGGTACAGGTGGCGCTACGCCCCTACCACTGGCCCCAGGTGGCGGTGGTGCACAACGAGGTGGAGTACCTGGTAGACCCGGTACAACGCGGCGCCTACGGCTTTGACGAGGCCGCCGCGGTGATTGGCCAGGAGTACAAAGCACAGCCCGAAACTGCCACCCAGCAGGCCACCAAATGTAACCATGCCATGGCCTACGGCGAAAGCAAGCAAAAGGGGGCGGTTCCCTTCGACGGCACCCTGCAAGTTTTTGGTCACCTGGCCGCCAAACTGGGCAATGTGCACCCCCTGCCACGCACCGGCACGCCGCTAGCGGTAGGCCGCGACCTGGTGGCGCAAGAGATCCCCATGGTGGAGGTATTGAAGCGTTTGGTGCAGCGCCTGGGGTCGGTAGCCCCGGCGCTGAATGCCGAGCTGCGCGCGGCCCTGGGGCCGAGCGTAGCGGTGCACACGGCCGAGGCCATAGCGGCAGCCCTGGCCGAGGGGCGCGATTGGCGCGCCGAACTCGACGGGCCGGCCCAGGCCCTGGGGCAATAAACAAAAACACCGACCCGGGGCGGCAACCCCGGGTCGGTCACAACCGCCCCTTTTGCGGGGGCACCAACACAGGAGAGGAGGATAGCAATGAACGAGGTTGGAGGGAAGTGCCCCGAGTGCCATGCCGCCCTGGCCCGGGTGGCGGGGGCCAGCGCGTGTACGCGGTGCAGTTGGCGGATGCGTAACCCGTTTCGTACCAAAGTGGGGTGGGCGCCCAGCGGGTGGTGCGAGACGATGGATAGCGCCGGGCGGCTGAGCCAGGTGCGCGAAATGGACAGCGAGGCCTGCCACGCCGCGCTGTACGTTCCGGGGCTGCAGGTGGCGGTGCGCCAGGCAGTGGTGGCGCGACTGCGGCACCTGGCGCGGGTGCACGCCGGCTATGGCCGGGTGGTGCCCCCGCAGGCCGCGAGCGAGCCGCTGGTATGAGTGCCGCGGTGTACGCCCAGGCCTTTGAGCCGCGAGTACTCAAGCAGTTGATGGCCGATTGCTCGCTTTCCCAAACCGACCTGGCCCAGGCGGTGGGCGAGGTGTTGGGGCGGGCGGTGAGCCGCCCAACCATTAACCTGGTGGCCAACCGCGATTACGACCCGCCCAGTATTGCCGGCCTGCGCGCGGCGGTAGAGCAAACCATTCGCGACACCCCGGCGGCCCTGGCCTGGCTGGCCAAACGCCAACTCACGGTGGCCGACCTGTGGCAGCCCTTGGGCTACGCGGCCCGTAACCAGTTGCCCGGCGACCAACGCGCCCGGGTGAGCCGCGGGCTACGCAGTTGGCTCGACGCGCCCAAAACCGGCGACCCCTCAACCCTGATCCCCCACGAGGTGGAGATGCTGACCCAAGAGACGTTGAAACACTTCAAGTTGTTCCGGCACCCGTTCATTGACGACGTGCAAAAAGATACCGACGTGTACCTCAGCGACGAGCACCGCTACATCGAAGCCGCCATGCTCGATGCCGCCCGTCACGGCGGCTTTCTCGCCGTCATCGGCGAGGTGGGCAGCGGCAAGAGCGTGATGCGCCGCAAAGTCGTCGAACAGCTCCGCCGCGACGGCGACACCCTAGTCATCTATCCCCAGATGATCGACAAGACCCGCCTGACGGCTTCGAGCATCTGCGATGCCATTGTCCTCGACGTATCGAGCGAGAAGTGTAAGTCCAAGCTGGAAGACAAGACCCGCCAGGTACAACGCCTGTTGCTCGATCGCGCCAAGAGCGGCTACCGGGCCTGCCTCATCATTGAAGAGGCCCACGACCTGCACAACCACACCTTGAAATACCTGAAACGCTTCTACGAGCTGGAAGACGGCTACCGGAAGCTCCTCGGCATCATCCTTATTGGCCAAACCGAGCTGAAACACCGCTTCGACGAAGGCCAGAACGTGGACATGCGCGAGGTAATCCGCCGGGTGCAGGTGGCCGAGATCGCCGGCCTCAACGGCCACCTGGCCGACTACCTGGCCCTAAAGTTCCGCCGGCAGGGCCGCGACGTGGCCGACGTGTTTACCCCCGCGGCGCTGGATGCCCTGGGCGTGCGCATGACCAGCAAAAGCCGCGACGGCCGCCACACCATCAGCCACGCCTACCCGCTCTTGGTCAACAACTACGCGGCCCGCGCCATGAACCTGGCCCGCGAGCTGGGCGAAGCGCGGGTCACCGAAGAGGTGGTGGAGGCGGTGTGAACCCATGATGGTGAAATGCACGCGCTGCGGCGCCACAGAAGAACGGGTGGGGCGGTTGGGGTATAGGGCAGGGCTGTGCCAGAAGTGCCAGACCCTGGTTGCCGCGGCTAACCGCCGTTGGCTAGAGCCGCGCCCCACGCCACCGGTGGAGGGAAAATGACTGCCGACCATGTTTGCGAACGCTACGCCGCCCGCCTGACCCAGGCCGGCTGCGTGGCCTACCAACAACATGATCCGCTGGCCTGCGCAAAATGCCAGCACAGCGGCAACTACGCGTCTAGCGGCAAGGGCTGGCGGGTGAATCGACGACCCAAACAAAAGGCCAAGTACATAGCCGAGGCCCAACAGAGGAGTGAAACCATGAGCAAAAACGGCGTGTGTGTGGAGTGCAAACGCGAGATCACCATCGTCGCACGCGACATGTGCAGCAAGTGCTGGAAGGCGTGGAAGAAGGCGCAGGCGGGGAAGCAGTGGGCAGCCGACGTGACGGCGCCCTTGCCGAGCGCAGCAGAAACGCCAGCGGCAGCGTCCAACCCGGTTTTGGTGCCCCGGCTGCAACCGGCAGCGGAGGCCCCTGTTGCCTGGGTACAGCCAGAGCAGCTCACCGTGACGTTTGACGGCCAGCGCGATGTGGAGCTGTACCGCTGGCTGTTGGGGGTGGCTAGGGACGAGCGCCGCAGCGCCGTCGATCAGGTGTTGTGGATGATCGAAATGTCGCGGGAGGCGGCAACATGTGGGGCGTAGCGATGGTGTTCCTTGGGGTTCTGGTGGGCATGGTGCTGGTGGCGGCTTGCGCGGTGGCGCGCTGCGATGATTGCCAACGAGGAGGTAGACCATGATCCGGATGGATGAGATGACCGAACGGCAGTTGCTGGGCATGGAGGGCGCGGCGGAGTACCTGGGGGCGCGGGAGCGGCGGCGGGTGCCGGCCGAGTGGGTAGCGGTTCTTACGGCGTTGGCGTGTCTGAATGTGGCGTTGTTGCTGTTGATCCTTCGGTAAACCAACCAGCGGAGGTGTGCGATGAAACGAAGCGAGAAGACCGTACGGAAGTGGATTATTGGCGGTTGCCGGAAGTGTGGCACAGAGGCCGAAAACCACGCCCGCGGGCTGTGCGGAAGCTGCGAGTGGGCCGAGCGCACCCGAGGCACCATCGGCGACTGGCCAAAAATTGGCCCCGAAAGCCTGGCCGCGACCCGCGACGGGGCGGCCCGGCTGGCCGAGGAGCGCGGGATCCCGCTGCGCAGCACCAAGGTGGATTGGGCTGCTGTGGCGGCCGTGGCCGAACTGCCCGGGGTGGCGTTGGAGTTTGCCCCCAGCCGCCACGAACGGGTCCGCGCGGCCGTGGAGCTGGTGCTCGACGTCTGCGAACAGCGCGCCGCCCGCGGCCAGCGGCTGAGCCCGGCGCAAATGGCGGGGTTCATCGCCGCGTCGCTGCCCAGCTTGGTGGAGGGCTAGAGTCATGGACCTCAAACAGATTGAGACCCTGGCCCACACCTACCGGGCCGACCGCGACCACCTGGGCGTGCTGGTCAGCGCTCTGCAACGCGATCTGGCCGCGGCCAAGGAGCGCTACCTGCCGGGCATCAAGGCGGCCGTGCAGCGCGCCGCGGGGGCCAAAGAGGCCCTGCACAACGCCGTAGAAGGGGCGCCGGAGTTGTTTCAAAAGCCCAAAACCCAGGTGTTTCACGGCATCAAAACCGGCTGGGTCAAAGCCAAAGACGCCTTGGAGATCCCCGACCCCGCCGCCACCGTGGCCGCCATTCGCGCCCACTGCACTGACGAACAGGCGGCCCTGCTCATTGCCGTGAAAGAAACCCCCAACAAAAAGGCCCTAGAGCGCATGGCCGAGGATCCCAACCTGCACCTGGCCGAGCTGGGCGTGGCGCTGGTGCCGGGCGCCGACCAGGTGGTGGTGCACCCGGTAGACAGCGAGGTGGACAAGCTGGTGGGAGCGCTGTTGGCGGAGGCGGAACAGGCGGAAAACTGACCACTTCATCCCTTCGCGCCCGGGGCGGGTATCCTCCTGCCCGTTTTCCCCGGGCGTCTTTTTCGAGCCCTGGAGGGTGGCTTCCAGGGTTCGGGAAAGACAAACCGCAACCGACGAGGGCGACATGGACAAAGGCAAGAAGCAGGACAGCGGCATTCCCGCCTTGGACGGGCGCCAAATAGGCGACAGCCACTACTACGAGATCACCGCGGGTATGCTGGCGGCCTGGCTGGCCACCGTGCCGCCAGATTTCCAAGTGACCCTATACGGACCCGGCCGGCCGGGATGTTTTGCCCGCCGCGTCGAAGTCGCAACGCACCTCGGGGGGCAATATGTTTCGATCGGGTAGCCACCCATGAAACTCGTCTGCCCGGGCTGTGGGCTGACCGCCTCAGCCGAGCTGTGGGCCGACGATGCCGCCACGCGGCAGGCATTGGCGCTCATTTTGGGGCTTCCCGGGCCGGTGCGCGAACAGACCCTGTCCTACCTGGGGCTGTTTCGCCCCGCGAAACGAGCGCTGGCCTGGAGCCGCGTGCGCAGCCTGGCCACGGCACTGCGCGACCTCACCAGCCGCCGCGAAATCACCTGGAAGAACCAGCCGCCGCGGCCGGTCACCCCCGAACTATGGGCCCAAGGCATGCGGCAAATGATCGAAACCAAGCGCGGCCAAGACCGCTTTGACAGCCACGGCTACCTGACCGCCATCGTCTACGACCTGGCCAACAAGGCCGACGCCGAACGCGAAAGCCGCGCCCACGCCGACGTGGCCCGCCACGCCCGCGCCCGCAACGACGACGCAGCCGCCGGCGGGCCCGGGCAACTACCCGAGGAGGTGAAAGCCATGATCGAGGAAACCAAGAAAACGCTAGGGTTGCGCCGATGACCTCGCGGCAATCGCTCCTCGCCAAAGCCCACCTGGCAGCAAAAGACCTGTGCCTCGACGACGACACCCGGCGGGCCGTGCAGCTCCAGATCGGCGGCCGCGAAAGCTGCAAAGACATGAGCACCGGGCAACTGCTGGAGCTATTGCGGCACTACCAAGCCCTTGGCTGGCAGCCCAAACCCGCGCGCGGCGCCAAGGCCCGAGTGCTGGCCAGTGCCCCCCAGCACAAGAAAATCCGCGCCCTGTGGTTGGCCCTGGCCGACGCTGGTGTGGTGAAAAATCGCGACGAGACGGCTCTGCGACGCTACGTAGAACGACAAACTGGGGTGGGCGCCCTCCAATGGCTGACCCCAGACCAGGCCAGCCGCGCTATAGAGAGCCTTAAAAAGTGGTGTCAGCGTGAGCGAGTGGAGGTGCAGGAATGACGCAGTTGCAGTTGTGGCCAGCCGGCACCCCCACACCTTCAGAACCCGGCCCCGAGTTGCCCGAAAGCATCCGGCAACTACTAGAGGCCGGCTACCCTGCCAACGCCGTGTGGCCACTGCTCAAAACCTACGGCGGCCAGCGCCTAAGCGTGCCCAAAAGCGCGCCCTCTACCGACCACCCTCTGTGCAACACCCTAGGTTTCCTGGCCGCCAAGGTGCTGGTGTCACACCTGGGCGGCTGCACCTGGGAGGTCCCCCGCGGCCTAGCGGCCCTACGCGCCGCCCGCGACTCCGCCCTGCGCGCCGACTTCGACCGCGGCACCAGCACCAACACCCTCGCCGCCCGCTACGGCGTCACCCGCCGCCATATCCTGACCATCTTAGGGCGGCTGTAGCTGCCCCCTTTTCCAACGTCAAATAAACTTTGATTCCGCCCCGTTTTTACCCCCCTACGTAACCCGTCCGTCACCCACCGTAACCCTCGTTTCTCATTTCTTCCCCATTTCTTTTCTCACCCCCCCTCAGCCAGCCCCTGCCCGCGCAACGAACCCTAGAGGGC